>Ga0310690_10000280_pt1 | contig 117309 bp, 89 predicted proteins | sample AusTroGonzalo_MG_2_FD_207661 | JGI IMG/M metagenome (GOLD analysis project Ga0310690, IMG submission 207661) | Bovine rumen microbial communities from tropical cattle in Woodstock, Queensland, Australia - Gonzalo_04 (v2) (version 2) | ecosystem: Host-associated > Mammals > Digestive system >...
TCTCCCAAGGTCTTCCTCCTTTGGGATGCGTGATGCAGGGCAAACTCCCGCAACTCCATTAATTCTAATTCTTCTGTCTTATCCATTTTTTCCGTCTTTTTTATTCAACGTTTTTCAGGGTAAGACAGTTAGTTTTACAGAGAGAAAAGAAAGAAAGCCTCCGTTTCCGAAGGCTTCCAATTCTCCATTGTCAACTGTCAACTGTTAACTGTCAACTGTCAACTGTCAACTGTCAACTGTCAACTGTCTCACTTGGCTCTCTCTTCCTCAATAGCGGCCTGAGCAGCAGCCAGACGTGCGACGGGCACACGGAACGGCGAGCAGCTCACGTAGTTCAAGCCGGCCTTGTAGAAGAAGTGGACCGAAGCGGGATCACCACCGTGCTCACCGCAAACACCACACTTCAGGTTGGCACGCTCGCTGCGACCACGCTCCACACCGAGTTTCACCAACTGGCCAACGCCTTCTTGGTCGAGGGTGTTGAACGGGTCGGCGGGGATAATCTTCTGCTCAATGTAGTCCTTTACGATAGCGTTGACGTCGTCGCGGCTGAAACCGAAGGTCATCTGAGTGAGGTCGTTGGTACCGAAGCTGAAGAACTCGGCAACCTTGGCGATCTTGTCGGCTACGAGGGTGGCTCTCGGGATCTCAATCATGGTACCGTACATGTAGTTGATTTGGACACCGAACTTGGCTTCCACTTCAGCTTTCACGCGGTTGGCGATAGCCTTCTGGTGCTCAAGCTCCTTGACGTTGATGGTCAGCGGGACCATGATTTCCAGATGCGGGTCGAAGCCTTCAGTCATCAATTCGGCGGTAGCCTGGAACAGGGCGCGGAACTGGGTCTCGGTGATCTCAGGATAGACGATACCCAGACGGACACCACGCAGACCCATCATCGGGTTCACCTCGTTGAGGGCGTCGATGCGTCTCTTGATTTCCTCGAAGCTGAGACCACGTTCCTTGGCGAGAGCGCGTTGCTTATCCTCGGTATGAGGCACGAACTCATGCAAGGGCGGGTCCATCAGACGGAAGGTGAGCGGCTTGCCGTTCAACACCTTCAAGGTACCCTTGGCGGCGTTCTTGATGTAAGGCTCAAGTTCGTTTAAGGCAGCGATACGCTCCTCGGTGGTATCGGACAGAATCATGTTGCGCAGCTTGGCCAGCGGTTCTTCGCTGTTCTTGCCGTAGAACATGTGCTCGATGCGGAACAGGCCGATACCTTCAGCACCGAAGTTGACAGCGTTCTGTGCATCTTCCGGATTGTCGGCATTGGTGCGGACACCCATCTTGCGGTACTTGTCGACCAGCTTCATGAACTGCTGGAAGAGCGGATTCTCGGTGGCGTTAATCATACCGACGGGCTCGGCATAGACCCAACCCTTAGAACCGTTCAGGCTGACGATGTCGCCTTCCTTGAATTGTTGGTCGCCGATCTTCACGATGCCTTTTTCAAGGTCGATCTTCACGGCGTCGCAACCCACGATGCAGCACTTACCCCAACCACGGGCCACGAGGGCAGCGTGTGAGGTCATACCGCCACGGGCGGTCAGGATACCGTCAGCGGCACGCATACCTTCGACGTCTTCGGGGTTGGTTTCCTCACGGACGAGGATGTTGGCCACCTTAGCGGCGCGGTATTCCTTAGCCTTCTCGCTGGTGAGGGCGATGCGACCGACAGCGCCACCAGGACCTGCGGGCAGACCCTTGGCGATGACGGTGTGCTTCTTCTCGTCGGCAGCGTCGAGGATGGGGTGGAGCAGCTCGTCGAGTTGCTCGGGGGTGAGGCGCATGACGACTTCCTTCTCGTCGATGAGGCCTTCCTTCAGCATATCAAGGGCCATCGTCAAAGCGGCAACGCCAGTACGCTTGCCAACACGGCATTGCAGCATGTAGAGCTTACCATCCTGGATGGTGAACTCGATGTCAAGCATGTCGCGGTAGTTCTCTTCAAGGATGCGGCGCACCTCGCAGAGTTCCTTATAAGTCTCGGGCATCAGCTCCTGCATCGACTGCATGTGCTTGTTCTGCTCGTTCTTGGTGTCATCATTCAACGGGTTGGGAGTACGGATACCGGCCACCACGTCTTCACCTTGGGCGTTGATGAGCCATTCGCCGTAGAACTGGTTGTCGCCAGTGGCGGGGTTACGGGTGAATGCCACACCAGTAGCGGAGCCTTCGCCCATGTTACCGAACACCATAGTCTGCACATTGACAGCAGTGCCCCAGTCGTCCGGAATACCTTCGATGCGACGATAGGAGATAGCCTTCTTACCATTCCAGCTCTTGAACACGGCCTTGATACCACCTTCTAATTGAGCTTCGGCGTCATCCGGGAACTCGGTGCCTAAAACTTCCTTGATGCGGACCTTGAAGTCCTCAGCCAATTGTTGAAGTTCTTCAGCCTTCAGCTCGGTGTCGCTCTTGTAACCCATCTTCTCCTTGTAGGCATCCAGCATATCATCCAATTGCTTGCGGATGCTCTTGCCGTCGGCGGGCTCGATGCCTTCGGCCTTCTCCATGACGACGTCGGCGTACATCATGATGAGACGGCGGTAGGAGTCATACACGAAACGCGGGTTGTTGGTCTTCTTGATCAGACCAGGGATGGTCTTCGAGCAGAGACCGATATTCAAAACGGTATCCATCATGCCGGGCATTGACTTGCGCGCGCCGGAACGGCAGCTGACCAACAGCGGGTTCTCGGGGTCGCCGTATTTCATGCCCATGATGTTCTCCATGTTTTTCATACCTGCGTGGACCTCGTCCATCAGGCCGGCAGGAAGTTGGCAGTTGTTCTGGTAATAAGCGGTGCAGCACTCGGTGGTGATAGTCAGACCAGCGGGTACGGGCAGCTTGAGCAGGCACATCTCGGCCAGGTTGGCACCCTTGCCACCCAGCTCGTTCTTCATTGAAGCATTACCTTCAGCGGTCTTGCCACCAAAGGTGTAAACGTACTTTGTCATTGATTTTTAATTGTTTATTAGTGATTTAATTGATATTCTTTGGCTTGAAAAATGAAGTTGCAAAGATAATAAATAATGGAAAAGCCACAACAGGAAAAGCGTTTTTTTTTGTAGTATTTAAGGCTATTCTTGCAAGTCATTGTGCATTTTTTGTATGGCTTCGCGCAAAATTTGGTCGTGGTCGAAGGCGAGTGGCGGTAGATGGTTGAGACTGAACCACTGGGCTTTTGCCGCATCGTCGGCTCCACAGACTTCAGCAATTTCAGTAACGGCATAAAACGCGATGGTGATCACTCTGTCGCGTGGGTCGCGGTTGACCTCGGAGAAGGCTCCGATTTGCTTGATGTTATCTTTGAGGTCAAGCCCCGTCTCTTCCTTCAGCTCGCGCAATGCTCCTTGCTCTGCATTCTCATCCATATTGAGAAATCCGCCGGGGAATGCCCAACAGCCTTTATAAGGCTCGTTGCCGCGTTCGATGAGCAATACCTTAGTGTCGTTTCCGTCCTTCCCGAACACTACGCAGTCTGTAGTCACAGCGGGACGCGGATAATCGTAAGTATATGTTCCTTTTGCCATTTTCAAATACTATTAGTCAGCCACATCGGAATTCCCAGATTCCACCTTATTAATAATGGCACCGGGTTTATCTTGTTGTTCTATGATTTCGGTAATAACTTCGGACTGAAAAACCTCATCAACAATATCCTGTGTATGCCGTTTGCGCAAAGCCTCGCCTTTTCCCTTGGTGTTTGAGACGATGTCTTTCACTTTTTGGTTGAAACTGAACAACCTTAGGTAAAAATGGTATAGCCCTTTTTCTTTGTCGATGAGCGGGATGAGTATGGAATTAATCACGATGCTGAATAGGATAACGGCAAACACGATGTTTCTCACAAAGAGAGCCGTTTCAGCATTGGGGATGTAGATAAGGGCTTGTGTGGCCAAAACTGCTGCGGTAAGTCCCTTGGGATTCAGTGCCGACATGAACACGACTTCTTTCTCAGGGATGCCTTCATTTCTGGAGATGGCGAAACGTACGGCAGGAATCCTGACGATGAAAAGCAAAACGCTGATGCCGAGTCCTATAACGATGGGCTCCCAGCGGTTGAGTTTGATGGAGATACCGACGTAGATAAAGAAGAAGGTTTTCAACAGAAGCACCAGCTCAGAGAAGAGCGAGCGCTCGGTTTCATTCAGGTTGACGGGAATCTTCTTGATGAATTTCTTGAGCCAGGCATTGTAGATGCTGTCGATGTTGGCCAATCCGATGCCAAAAGCCAGTGCCGCAATGGCTCCGCTGAATCCCATCCATTCGTTAATGCCGTAGATGATGAACACAAAGGCGGGTGTGGTCAGGATGGAATATTTGATGTTGCGGATTTGGTCAAGAATCAAGGCCCAGAAGATGGCACCGAAGAGTCCCATCACCGTGGCCAGAATGAACGAGGAGAATATATTGCCCAGAATGGCACCAAACTCCAGATGTTTGCTTTTCACAGCCTGCATGAGGGCTAAGGCCAACACAATGCTGAACACGTTGCCGATGGCGGCTTCAAGGATCAGCATGATGGTGGGTTTCTCCGACATCCGCATCTGTCTGACGATGGGAATAACCACCGCTGAGGCTGTACCACCCAACATGCAGCCGAGAATCATGCTGATTACAGGGTCCAATTCCAGCAGAAGCCAACCCACAAGCCAAATGGCGACAGCCGACAAAATGAAATTCAATGCCGTAAGTTTTAAAGCTCCTTTGAATGAATCCTTTAAAGCACTGAACCTCAATTGAGTGCCACTTTCGAACAAGATAGTAACCAAAGTGATGCCTGAAAACAGACTGCCTGCGTTGCCGAGACTCTCGGCTGAAATCCAATGGAATACGGGACCTATGAGCAGACCGATGATGATGAGGAACAGTACATCGGGAATGCGCTTCCGGCTGAAGATTTCGCTGAAGAGGTGAGCCGTGAAGATGAGGAGTCCGATGATGGCGATGGTGAGTCCTATCTCGCGTGACGAACTGCCTGTAGACACCTGCTCCATTATGGTCTCCACAGCCTCGGGATGGCTGATGGCTTCCGAGAAGTGAACTACAGAGTCGTTGATTCCTGATAAGGTGTTGGTAGTGGGTATGAGGTCGGATTGAATCATAATGGCGGGGTATTATTAGTTGAATAGTCTCCAATTGACGCCGATGAAAATTTTGCTGCTGCGCATGGGGTAGTGTGTGGCTATGAAAGCGTTGTAGTTGCCGGTCAATAGAAACATGTTGCTATAGGAAACAAATATGTTGGCTTTTTTCACTTTGAGGGCTATGGCGAGGTCAATATAGGGGAAGTTGCCGATTTCAATGTCGTTTTGAAGGAAGAATGTCCGAGTGGCAGGCATATAGGCATCGGCATGATACTTGGTGAAGTAGGTTATGGTCAAAATGGGCTGCAAGGTGGCCGCTTTGCGGAAAATGGGCTGTGAGTAGGCAAACCTGAGTCGGCCTAAGAATAGGGGCAAATGCATCACGTCTTCGTTGCTCGCCTTTTGTATGCAGGCAAAGCCTTCAAAATCAAAGCGTCTTATGGTTTGACGGAAGCTGAGGTAGGCTTCTCTGACGCTGAACATACCGTCAAACTGGGTGGGTCGGGCATCGGTGCCGAAATAGATGTACTGGGCGATGCTGGATTGCCTTACGCCGATGCAATAGTCGCGGAAGGTGTACTTTAGGTCAAAAATGAGATAGGTTGAAGCCTGAAAGTCGTTGTCCCAACGGAAATGGTTGGAGTAATAGCTTTCCTCAAACCAACTGGCAGACTGCCGCTTGATTTCAGCGTTGAAGACGGCTGCACCGATGTTGCGTTTTGAGGTGCCAAGATATTGTTTCCATTGTCCCTTGATTTTGAAGTCGCCGATATGGTAGCCTAAAGTGATTAATTCGGCTTGTCCAGTGATACGGGCGGAATGGAACAGGTTGACGATGATGCCCCCGTTGATGCTGAGTTGTTGATAGTTGCGGACATCCACGGATTCCCCTTCCAGATAATCGTAATGCTTCAGTTTGTAAAACCCGTGTGTAAGACCTGCGTAAAGGAAAAAAGGTATGTCGTCGTCGTAGCGATTATAGCCTAAACTGTTCCATTTTATCGTGTTGCGAATGGATTGTACGATGGTAGTATCAGTGGTCTTGGAGGTATTGAAAAGGGAGTCGTAGGGGTGGTAGAATGATGCAGAGGGAGAGTTTTCGTTATAAAACAGGCTGTTACGTTGGAAGTTGAATTCGTGACAGATACGTCCCAATGTGAATTTCCGGGTCTTGGTCTTGTATCGTGGTGGTTGGGTATTGTCTATGCTGTCTGTCAAAGGTGCAACCGAGTCAAGCGCCAAAGTCCCAACGTTAATGGAATCAAGGGGTATGCTATCTTGGACAGGTGGGGGAAGAGGGGCTTCCTCAAGTCTGACTGTAGTCTTAGGTAACAAGTTGAAATAGTGTTCCAATCCAAAGCCGCTTGATTTGATGAAAGTGGTAGCGTTGCTGAGATTGGTACTGATGACGGAATTATCGGTTTCGGTGTGCGAAGTGTAGTTTTCATCATTCACGATGCCGCCGTTTTCCTGCATCTCCAACTTGTTGCGATAGTAGTAGGCCATTACCGCATAGCGTTGGTTCTCCGTGAAATAATGTGCGTTGATCCAGAAATAGTTGTTGGTCGATTTGTTGTTTTTGAACACACCGGGCGACATCTCTGAGTTGACAGCGAATGACAAAAACAGACGACGGAGAAACTGTCGTCCAAAGCGGAAGTTGAGGTGCTGCTCCTTGTCGCCAGAGGTCATCACATAGCGAACCTCCGAATAGGGCAGCACGCTTTGGTAACTGATGAGGTTGTTCTCGTTTTGGATGTAGGATGAGTAGGCAGGCAGACTCATGTCGAATCCTATGCTTTTCAAATCCTTGAAACGCATGGACTTATGCGCCAACCCTGTATTACTCAAGGTGCTGTATATGGTAGTTTCTTTTTCCAAGGTCTCGAAAACAGGAGCGCGGAATGTGCTGGTGTCGATAACCTTTGAGCTATTCAGAAAAATGCTGTCAAAGTGGAAATTAGTATAGGTGACATAGGTGGAATCGATGGGCAGAGAAGGGGTGGCTTTTGTTTTTATCGGCGCAATAGAATCCTGCGCAGGTTCTTGTGAAAAACCTAAAAAACTAAAAATCAATAAGATGAATATGTAAAACAGTCTTTTCCGCATAGTGTGGAAATCGGGCTGTAAAAATAGTAAAAAGTTGTGAATAATCCTCAAATCATTCAGACTATTAAAAAGCAGGGAAAACGAGCATGGGGTAGGAGGGTGCATTTCAGCCTCGCTGAGCGGTTTTGTTTTACAGATGAGTTATGGCTCAAACATGAGCCGAAAAAGCCGAAATAGGGCATTTGTCGTATCCGTTTCTTTCAAGTGGCATTGATTTTACAAAAGTAAATCAACAAAATGTAATACACTAATATTCAACAAAAACTGCTAGTGTTTACATAAATAATCGTCCAATTATCAATACTGGAACGAATTGAGAGGAATAAATATATATGAAATCTGTTTGTGTTTTATAATAAACAATTAAAATTCAAGATATTACATATTTTTATATAAAGTAAAGCACTAATAATAGCGCATAAGTTATATGAAAAAACACTTATGTTTTTATTAAATATATAATAAACTAATATACAATATAATAATTATATTCATATCTTCATTTAGTTTAAGTAAGAAACATCAGTAGTACAAATTTACAAAAATAAATTCCCATTGATTGTAATTTGTAAATAAATAATGTTTACTTTTGTAACCGAAATACAAACAGGAAATTGATTTTTTTATCGTGTAGTCACTATGGAATATACAGAAATGAAAGACCGCATTGCGCACATTATCCGCGCCAAAAATCTGACCGCTGCCGAGTTTGCCCTACGGCTCGGTATTCAACCTTCGAATGTCTCTCATATTTTGGCGGGTCGCAATAATCCCAGCCTTGAGTTCGTCAAGAAGCTCAAAGAAACCTTCCCAGAGTACAACTTCGATTGGATTATTATGGGTAAGGGACCGATGACTGTGTCGGAGCCTTTAATGGAGTCAAAAACTGTTTCGGGAGTTCCGGAATCTACAAAAACAGAACTTGGGACGGAGTTGGATACAATGGAAGGAACGTTGTTTGCGCCAGAGACCAAGATGAGACCAGTTTCTGAAACACCTTCTCCATTGATGTCAGGCCATGATTTGAAGCAAATCATTTTGGTTTATGAAGACCATTCGTTCGACATCCTGTCTCCTCGTTGAAGAGTGTCTGAGTACCTTTTTCTTGGCTTATGTTCCGTTTAAGGAATGATTCTGCGTTTTATTTTCATAATAGAGGAGCAGGCAACCAAAAAATATGTACCTTTGCAACTTTTTAGGACAATATGCAAACGGAACATTTTTACGAAAAATTCGATTCTATTTTGATGGGTTCCAAGCGATTTGCTTTGGCATGTCATGTGAATCCTGATGGAGATGCCATTGGGTCAATGTTGGCTATGGCTGAATTTCTTCGTATGAAAGGTCACCAAGTCAAGATGGTTTGTCCCAATGCTTTCCCTGATTTTCTGGCCTGGATGCCTGGCGCCAAAGATATCTTGGTTTTTGAGCAGATGGAGGATGCCAGCAAAGTTGCCTTTGAGGAGGCTGAGGCTGTCGTGATGCTGGATTTCAATAATTTAGCGCGTTCCGCTGTGTTGCATAATGAAATTGGGAAAACCCGATGTCCGCGTGTTTTGGTCGACCATCACATTGACCCGGACTTGGAACATATTGATTGCTATTATTCCGAGACTAGAGTTTCAAGCGCGTCGGAAATTGTGACTGAGATTGTGTTGCATTACGGCGAGCAGTATCTTACCGAGAGTTTGACAACCAATCTATTAGTCGGCATCATGACGGATACGGGCTGTTTCTCGCATTCTATCTATCATCCACGCACTTTTGTGTTGGTTTCGAAGTTGATAGAACAGTCTATGCCGTATGGGCTTATCCATCAAATGGTTTATGATAGTTTTACTGAAAACCGTCTTCGCCTGTTAGGTTATTCCATCGGACGGAAAATGGAAGTGCTTCCTGATTATGCAGTGGCTATCATAGCGTTGACCAAGGAGGAATTGCAGCAATTTGGATTCCAACCAGGTGATACTGAGGGCATAGTTAATTTCCCGCTCTCTATGAAAAATATAAAGGTGTCGGTGCTTCTCACCGAGCGTCAGGATCAGATTAGAATGTCGTTCCGGTCGAAAGGCACTTTTTCTGTCAACGATATGGCCAACAAGCATTTCAAAGGAGGAGGCCATACTAACGCAGCGGGTGGGACATGTACGGAACTCACTATGGAAGAGACCGTAAAGAAACTGAAAGATGTTGTTTGTGAATATGAGGAGTTACGTTATGATGAATAAGAGTTGGTGTTGGATGGCGTTGTTATTGGTCGCTTTTTATGGTTGCACTGAAAAGCCCAAGAAGACGGTTGAGATTTCCAAGCAAGAGATGAAACAGAGCATGGAAACCGCCAACCGTTATCTCTTGAATGAGGAGGATGATGAAATAGAACGTTATGTGAATCGTCATGGACTGGAGATGGTGAAGACGGGAACAGGATTGCGCTATCAGATTGTTCGGCAAGGAACCGGCAGGCGAATTGAACAAGGTGATGTCGTAAGTCTTGAATATGAGCTATGCACTTTGCAAGGTGAGTTAATCTATGCCTCAAAGACGGAAGGGGTTAAATCTTTCAAGGTGGGTGAGGGTAGTGTGGAGTCTGGTCTCGAAGAAGCCATGATGTATCTGCATTATGGCGATGTGGCAAAACTCATCATCCCCTTTCACTTGGCCTTTGGCTTGCACGGAGACAATAACAGAATCCCTGAATATACCACTTTGGTTTATACGATAAAAATAGAAGAAAATCAATAAAATATGAAAAATCATTTTTCTCTGGTTACCTTGATAGTTCTTTTATCCATGATGATTTTTTCGTCATGTGGTAAGGATAAGTTCTCGGGTTATAATAAGACATCCGATGGACTGTATTATAAATTCTATCAGCGAAATGCCAACGCTACGCAGCCCAAGCCGACTGATTTTTTAAAGTTGAGTATGACGTGCTATCTGAACGATTCGCTGTATTATGATTTTAGGGATAAGAGCAATGAACTCTATTCACAATTGAAGGAATCGAAGTTCGCGGGGGACTTGCAGGAAGCCTATGCCATGTTGCACGTGGGGGATTCTGCTTCGTTTTACGTGAAAGCCGACTCCATTGCGGTCTTGTATTATGACCAGGATCCTATTGCTGTGGGTCTCACGCCGGATGATTACTTTAGATATGAGGTTAAATTATTAGAGGTGAAGACCGAGGAGACTTTTCTGGCTGACCTCGAAAGTTTGAAGCAACAGATAGTGGAAACCTCGCATACTGAACTTGAAGCTTATATTGCGCGAGAAAACATTGAGGTGGAACCGGATGAGAATGGGATCTACATCATCCCTTTGGAAAAGGGCAAAGGCCGTTGCCCGGTAGCGGGTGAAAAGGTAGACATTGATTTTACCGCATACTTACTTAACGGGCAAGAGGTTGGGTCTACCCTAGGAATGGATGAGACGTTCTCTTTCGTACTGGGCGAGAACTTTGTTATTCCTGGCTGGGAAGTGGTCGTGCCCAAGATGCACCTTGGTGAGCGTATCAGGGTGATCATCCCGTTTGAAATGGCTTACGGAGAGCATCAGGTGGGTTTGGTACCTGCCTATTCCAATATGGTGTATGACATCAAATTGCTGAAGATTACGACGCAAGCTGAGCAAATCAAACAAGCAGAGGAACAAATGAAGGCATTGAAAGCCCAATCGGAACAGGCGTTTTGGGATTATGTGAAGGACAATAACATCACTGAAAGTACGCAGTCAGGGATGTTCTTCAAGAAAACAGTGACCACAGAAGGTGCTACAGTGACTTTGGGACAGACGGCACGCATCAGTTTTGAAGCCTTTTATTTGAATGGTATGCCTTTGGGCAATTCCGAACAGTTGGGAGGAGCTTATAATGTAAAATATGGAGAGCACGAGGTCCTTCGTGGTTTAGAGGAGGCTATCGGCTTGCTTCGTGTTGGCGAAAAAGGTCGTTTTGTAATTCCTTATATCCTTGCTTACGGAGAGAATCCTTACGGAAACATTCCGGCCTACAGCAACCTTGTATTTGACGTAGAGTTACTTGATATCGTTGACTAATCAATTTAAACAATAACAAAAATGAAGAAACAATTCATGTCCGTGGCTATTTCAGCCATGATGATGGCTGGCGTAATGACCGCTTGCAGCCAAGAGAAAGTGCCTTTCGAGGGCTATCAGCAGACCGAAAATGGCCTGTATTATCGTTTTTACGAAGAGAATACGGGTGACACACCTCAGATGGGTGATCTGATTGATGTTACGCTGAGTTGTGTTGTAAACGACACGACTACGATTATTCCTGAAATGCCTAATACTTTCCAACTCATTGAGCCACTGTATAAAGGCGATATCTTTGAAGGTCTTGCTATGGTTCATGCAGGCGATTCGGTGTCGTTCATTGTCAATATTGACTCGACGTTCCGTACTTTCTTCGGCCAGCCTACGCTTCCCGAACAATTCCTCCCGACAGATGTGATGCGCTTTGATTTGCGTATCGAGGACATTTATCCAGAGAATGAGTATGCTTTGAGAATGGCAGCAAAGAATAGAAAGGCCACAGCCGAGCGTATTGAAAAGATGAAAACGGATTATCCGGAGGAGACCGCTCAAGCAGCTAAAACTTTGACAGACTATCTTGCCAAAAACAAGATTAAATGCGAACCCACAGAGTCGGGACTTTACTATGTGATGACACAAGCTGGCAACGGTGAGAAACCGGAAGCCGGGCAACTGGTCTCAGTACATTATACGGGTACATTGTTGGATGGTACCAAATTTGACTCTTCCATTGATCGCGATCAACCTATTCAATTCCCCTTGGGTGTGGGTCAGGTCATTCCGGGATGGGATGAAGGCATCGGCCTCATGTCGAAAGGCGAGAAGGGTGTACTCTATATTCCTTATTATCTTGCCTATGGTGACCGTGCTGCAGGTGACGTTATCAAGCCTTTTTCCAACCTTATCTTTGAAGTTGAGCTTGTTGACTTTGAAGAAATTCCGCAATGATTTTGTGTTTAAGGTATTGAAAATAAGTTTGTTAATGTATTAGATAAAAAATTTTATCTGATTCGGTTACCAATCCAATAAAATATTGTACTTTTGCAAACTCAAAATCAAAAGGAAAGTAAGCGATGAAAAAAGACATTCACCCCAAGAACTATCGACTGGTTGTTTTCAAAGATATGTCAAACGATGCGACCTTCCTGTCGCGTTCGACCATCAACACCAAGGAGACCATTAAGTGGGAAGACGGCAACGAATATCCCTTGGTGAAGCTTGAAATCTCCAGCGCATCACATCCCTTCTACACCGGTAAGATGAAGTTGGTTGACAGTGCCGGTCGTGTGGATAAGTTCAACAACAAGTACAAGAAGTTCTTTGAAAAGAAAGAAGCCAAGTAAGTTGGACTGAAATGAGAAAAAGAAGCTCTTGCATTTGCGAGGGCTTTTTTTTTATCTTGGCATTATTATTGTCGTATCTTTGCCCCACTATAATACTAAGGTGTGAATCGACGACGGACTGACATTTTGTCGCCACGAAACAAAATATGCTTTTATGAGTTATAAAGTTGAACCCGAATTATTATCAGATATGATGGACTCTAATGCTGAGTTCATACCTGTGTTGACCATTGAGGAAGGGCATCTTGGACAGAATGATGAGATGCCAGAGGAACTACCTATTTTGCCTTTGCGTAACTCGGTGCTATACCCGGGGGTGGTCATTCCCATCACTGTGGGACGCGACAGGTCTATACAGTTGGTGAAAGAATACAACCGAAAGCGAAAAGTCATCGGTGTCATTGCGCAAAAGGAGTCAAATGTGGAAGAGCCAATGCTTGATGATTTGTATAAAGTGGGTACTTCGGCACAGATTCTCAAGACCTTTGAGATGCCTGATGGCAATGTGACAGTTATCATACAAGGTAAACGTCGTTTCGAAATAGTGGAACCGACACAAATCGAACCTTATCTTAAAGCCACAGTGATGCCATACGCGGCTTCAGATGATATCCCCAACACGCGTAAATTCAGCGCTTTGCTGCAATCGGTAAAGGAACTGGCCATTCAGGTTATCGCTCGTTCACGCAATCTGTCACAAGAGGCGGGCTTCGCCATCAAGAATATTGATGACCCCGTTTTTCTACTCAATTTTGTAGCCAGTAACGTGGAGGCAGATATGCCTGTCAGACAAGGACTTTTGGAGTCGCGTAACCTCAATCAAATGGCTACTGATTTACTGTCTGTGCTTTCCGATGAGCAGCAAATGTTGGAACTGAAGCATCAGATTCAAAGCAAGGCGCGTGGCGATATGGACAAGCAGCAGCGTGAATATTTTCTTAATCAGCAGCTTAGAACCATTCAGGAAGAATTGGGAGGTACACCCAATGAACAGGATATCAAGGAATTGTCGGAGAAGGCGGCGAAGAAGAAATGGTCAAAGGAAGTAGCTGAGGTCTTCGACAGAGAACTGAAGAAGCTGGAACGCACTCACCCGCAGGCATCTGAATATGGCGTGCAACTCAATTATTTACAGTACCTCGTTGACTTGCCTTGGGAGGAATACACCAAAGACAACTTCGATTTGAAACGCGCCCAACGTATATTGGATGCCGACCATTTCGGCTTGGACAAGGTGAAAGACCGTATTGTTGAACATCTGGCGGTGCTGAAGTTGCGCAACGATATGAAAGCTCCTATTTTGTGCCTTGTTGGTCCTCCTGGTGTGGGCAAAACCTCGTTAGGTAAATCCATTGCCCACGCTCTAAACCGAAAATATGTCAGAATGTCATTAGGCGGCGTGCGCGATGAGTCGGAACTGCGTGGGCACCGCAAGACCTATATCGGTGCTATGCCAGGTCGTATCATTCAGAATCTGCGCAAGGTGAAGTCGGGCAACCCAGTCTTTGTCCTTGATGAAATCGACAAGGTGAGTGGCAACAACATCAGCGGTGACCCACAGGCTGCCCTACTTGAAATCCTTGATCCCGAACAGAATAATGCTTTCTACGACAACTTCATCGAGTTAGATTACGACCTTTCGAAGATTCTTTTCATTGCCACAGCCAACACTCTATCGACTATCCATCCTGCTTTGCGCGATCGTATGGAGATTATCGACCTGAGTGGTTATCTGCGAGAAGAGAAATACGAAATCGCCAAGCGTCATCTTATCCCCAAGCAAATGCAGGAACATGGTCTTGATGCTAAACAGATTGCTTTCCCGAAAGATATTGTGATGCACATCATTGATGACTATACCCGTGAGGCAGGCGTGCGCAACCTTGAACGCCGTATAGGCGACATGATGCGTTTCCGTGCCAAGCAGGTGGTCAAAGACGAAGCCTTTGACAAGAAACTTACAATGGATGATGTGAGAAAAGTGTTGGGTGTACCGATGCACCACGATGAGGATGAAGTGAAACACACGATGCCTGGTGTGGCTACGGGATTGGCTTGGACTCAGGTGGGTGGTGAGATTCTGTCCATTGAGGTCAGCCTAAGTAGGGGAGGTGGACACCTCTCGTTGACCGGCAACCTCGGCGACGTGATGAAGGAATCGGCTACCATTGCCTTCGAGTTCATCAAGTCACATGCTTCGCAGCTCAACATTAACCCTGATGTTTTTGACTCTTGGAACGTTCATGTTCATATCCCTGAAGGTGCAACGCCTAAGGACGGTCCCTCGGCAGGTATCACTATGCTTACCGCTCTCACCTCAGCGTTCACTCAACGTAAGGTGAAGGGACAACTGGCGATGACGGGAGAGATTACTTTGCGTGGGCGGGTGCTTCCTGTGGGTGGCATCAAGGAGAAAATCCTCGCCGCCAAGCGCAACGGCATCACTGACCTCATCTTGTCCCTTGACAACGAGCACGACATCAAAGACATTAAGGAAGACTACATCAGCGGCTTGAAGTTCCATTATGTGGAGCAGATGATGCAAGTGCTTGATATGGCTCTGGAAAAGGAACAGGACTCCAACGACCTTGACTACAACAAATATCTCCGCAACCTCCGTCCTGAAGTGATAGGGTTTAAGAATCGATAAAATGGCTACGAGTACGTTATTGCGAAATGGAGCGACGAAGCAATTCAGACGATTGCTATTTGAGTTTTATTCTGGATTGCTTCGCTGCACTCGCAATGAGGTGAAGCGAGGCTTCCATTTTGTCGTGGCGTTACTGTCTTTCGTATTGCTCATTTCATGCGGTCGACATCAGGATAACGACGAAGGCCTCTCTATCTTCAAGTACAATGAGAGTGCAGGTATTCTTACCCTAGATCCTATCTATGCGAAAGACCTGCCTCATATCTGGGCATGCAACCAAGTTTTCAACAGCCTTGTGGCTTTCGACGAACACATGAATCTTGTCCCGATGGTGGCCAAGTCTTGGGATATCAGCGAGGATGGTCTGAGGTATACTTTCCATCTTCGCAATGATGTAAGGTTCCACGAGGATACATGTTTTACTATGAAATCCCGTTGTGTGACCGCCCAAGACTTCGTTTATTCCTTTAACCGTGTGGTCGACAAGCGCCTCAACTCCCCCGGAATGTGGATTTTCGCTTCTGTAAAGCATGAGGATGAGCAATACGCCTTTACCGCCATTGACGACACCACTTTCCAGATAGAATTAGCCAAACCCTTCCCGCCCTTTTTGGGCATCCTCTCGATGACCTATGCTTCTGTAGTGCCTAGCGAAGCTGTTGAATATTATGGTGACGACTTCCGCCGTCATCCAGTAGGGACAGGACCTTTCAGGTTCCAATACTGGAAAGAGAATGTAAAACTGGTTTTCCGTAAGAATCCAGACTATTTCGAAGTGGACGAGGAAGGAGAGAGATTGCCCTATATAGATGCTGTTTCCATTAGTTTCCTCATCGATAAACAGGTTGCTTTTCTCGAGTTCATCAAAGGCAAATTCGATTTTATGTCGGGCATTGACGCACGCTACAAGGACGAGCTGTTGACCTACGACGGACAACTTCGCCTGAAATATAAGGACAAGATAGACCTTGTTACTGAACCTTATCTCAACACCGAGTATTTCTCTTTCTTTATCGCTCCCGATGATAGTTTAGGCATCGACCGCTCGAGGGCTTTGCGGCAGGCTGTCAATCTCTGTATCGACCGTGAGAAGATGCTACGCTATCTGCGCAACGGCATTGGCGAACCTGGTACTGGTGGTATGATTCCGGTGGGTCTCCCTGGACACAGTAGCTCCATTGGATATGGCTATGACCCGAAGCAGGCACGGCGCTTGGTGGCGGACAACCATTTGGACGGCTATCTCTTGCAACTTTCTACCGTTGCCGACTATGCTGACATCGGCAAGTTCGTGCAGAGTCAGGTGGAACAGATAGGTCTTCGATGTAAGATGGAGGTGATGCCACCTGCCACAATGCGAAGTATGCGTTCCAATGGTAGCCTGTCCTTCTTCCGTAGTTCATGGGTGGCCGACTATCCCGATGCCGAGAACTACCTCTCGTTGTTCACAACTGCGAATTTCGCACCGGTTGGTCCCAACTATACGCATTACTCCAATTTCGAGTACGACCGTCTCTATGAGAAAGCCTTATTGTGCAATGACTTGCAGGAACGTGCTAAGTATTACACCGAGATGGACAGCCTGATGATGCGTGATGCTCCAGTAGTGGTGCTGTTTTACGATGAGGTGCTGCGCTTTGTCAACCAGCGCGTGCAGGGACTGGGAAGTAATCCTATTAATTTGTTGGATTTGAAGAGGGTGAGAATTGTAGGATAATTCCACTCCTTTTAGCTTGCTATTGTGCATTATCTTTGTATCTTTGTGGTCAATAAAGATTGTTTCAATAGTTTAATACCATGAAAATCAAACTTTTATTTCTTTCAATTCTACTGATGGGCGTTTTCTGTCTGAACGCCCAAGAGGAGGCACGCATGCTGCGCTTCCCCACCATCCACGGATCTAACGTGGTGTTTAGCTATGGCGGCGACCTGTATTGTGTCGACATCAAGGGCGGCATCGCCCACAAAATCACCAATGACCCGATGGGTTATGAGATGTTTGCCCGCTTTTCGCCTGATGGCAAACACTTGGCCTTCACCGCCCAATACGACGGCAATACTGAGGTCTACGTGATGCCTTTTCCTGAATGCGGTACACCTACGCGACTGACTTACACGCCTACACTGGGACGCGACGACATCAGCGACCGTATGGGACCCAACAACATCGTAATGACCTGGAAGGACAACGAGAACATTGTCTTTCGCTCGCGTAAAGAGAGTTGGGACGACTTTGTTGGGCAGCTCTTCGTCGCCAACATCAACGGTGGACTATCTGAACAGTTGCCCTTGCCAGAAGGTGGCTGGATTTCCTATTCGCCCGACGGCAAACAGATTGCCTACAACCGTGTGATGCGCGAGTTCCGCACATGGAAGTATTATCGTGGCGGTATGGCCGACGATGTATGGATTTACGACTTCAAGTCGAAAAATATTGAGAACATCACCAACAACAACGCACAGGACATCTTCCCCATGTGGGTAGGCAACAAGGTATACTTCTGCAGCGACCGAGACCGCACGATGAATTTGTTCTGTTATGACCGCAGTACCAAGCAGACTGCCAAAGTGACGGATTACACCTATTATGATATCAAGTGGCCCTCGCTGGGAGACAATGACATCGTTTATGAGAATGGTGGTCAATTGTTCCGCTACAACCTAAAGGACGGTAAGGTGTATCCCATCCCCGTGCAGATGGCCAATGACAACAAGTCGACCCGCACCAAATATGTGGACGCCTCTAAGTTCATCAATTCGAGCACCATCTCGCCCGACGGCAAGCGTGTGGCTTTCGGTGCTCGTGGTGATGTGTGGACTGTACCAGTCAACTCGGGCATCACCCGCAATCTAACGCAGAGTGACAACGCTCATGACCGCAATGTGGCTTGGTCGCCCGATGGCAAGTACATCGCATACATTAGTGACCGTACAGGCGAGGATGAGATTTATATCCAAGCTCAAGATGGCAAAGAGGAAGCCATTCAGCTGACCTCCAACTCCGATACATATAAATATAGTCTTGTTTGGTCGCCCGACAGCAAACGCATTCTGTGGGATGATAAGATGAACCGTATCAATATGGTGGAGGTGGACTCGAAGAAAGTCACTGTTGTGGCCCAGAGTACAGCAGGTGAAATGGACGACTTTTGCTGGTCTGCTGACAGCCGCTGGATTGCCTATGCGATGCCCAGCACCTTCTCGGTGAGCCGTATCCATATCTATAACGTGGCTACAGGCAAGGACGAGGTGGTTACTGACGGTTGGTACAATGCCTCGTCGCCGGCGTTCGACAAGAATGGCAAGTATCTCTATTTCACCTCTGAACGAGACTTCCGTCCCACCTACGGTTGGTTGGAGTGGAACCATGTCTATACAGATATGTCAAAGGTGTATTTGCTGACCTTACAGAAGGACACGCCCTCACCATTCATTACGGAGAATGATGAGGTCGGTCCTTCGACAGGTTCAGGAACCTTTGAAGGTCCCAAAGACGAATTCAAAGGCAAGCCAGATGGACCCAAGGGTGGTAAACCTGATGGCCCAGGCCCCAAAGGGGGTAAACCTGACGGGAAACCGGAAGGCAAGAAAGAAATCAAAGAGGTGAAGATCGATTTCGAGGGCATCAGCAATAGGGTTGTGGTGCTACCCGTCAATGCCGGACGTTACTGGAATTTGACAGGTGTCGAGGATGGCCTGTATTTCGTGGCTGTCGGTCGAAATGGTGGAGGGCTGAACTACTTCGACGCGAAGTCAAAGAAGGTGACGAATATCGGTGGTGGTATGGGTTATGAACTTTCAGCCGACGGCTCGAAGATGCTGATACGCGAAGGTCGTGGCTATAAAGTGGTGAACGCTCCAAAGGGCCCGATGCCCGGTGGTGGAGGCCCTGGTGGTATGAAACCTGGCGAGCCTGGAAAGGGTGGCGGCGATGGTGACATTGACCTCAGTAACATGAAAAAATGGGTGGAGCTGCGCACTGAGTGGACACAAATCTACAACGAAGCCTGGCGTCAGATGCGTGACTTTTTCTATGCACCCAATATGCACGGTGTCGATTGGCCTGCAATGAAGGAGAAATATGGCAAACTGCTACCTTATTGTGCCGACCGCAACGATGTGAACTATCTCATTGGAGAACTGATTGGCGAAATCAACATCGGTCACGCCTACGTAGGTGATGGCGACCGCGTGAAGCCTGAACGTATCCCAATGGGTATGCTGGGTTGCCGCATCCATCGTGACAAGTCGGGCTATTATCAGATTGACAAGATTCTGAAGGGCGAAAACTGGAATGATAAAACCCGCTCGCCGCTGACTGAGGTCGGCGTGAACGCCAAGGAAGGCGACTACATCATCGCCATCGATGGACAAAGTACTAAGGATATGAAGGATATGTACGTTGCCCTTATCGGCAAAGCCGACAATGCAGTACTGCTCACTTTAAATAATAAGGCTTCAGAGAACGGTGCCCGTGATGTGGTGGTGCGTCCTATCGCTGACGAGACTGGACTGTACTACTACAACTGGGTACAAGGGAATGTTGAAAAGGTGAACAAGGCTACAAACGGACAAGTAGGCTATATTCATATCCCCGATATGGGTGTAGAAGGCCTGAACGAGTTCGCCAAATACTTCTATCCTCAGTTGGACAAAAAAGCGCTCATCATCGATGATCGCGGCAATGGTGGCGGCAACGTCAGCCCGATGATTGTGGAGCGTCTGCGTCGCGAGTTGTCGATGTACGACATGATGCGCAACTGTGAGCCTGAGACCAAGCCTACCAAGATGATGCTGGGCCCCAAGGTGCTGTTGTTCAACAAATACTCGGCTTCTGATGGTGACTTGTTCCCCTATCAGTTTAAGAAACACAAGATTGGCACTACGGTGGGTATGCGTTCGTGGGGTGGTGTGGTAGGCATTCGTGGCAGCCTTCCCTTTATTGATGGTGGCTCGCTGACCCGTCCGGAATTTGCACCTTTCGATGAAAACAGCAACTGGGTGATTGAGGGCTATGGTGTCGATCCGGATATAGTCATCGACAACGACCCTGCCCGCGAATATGAAGGTATCGATGACCAGCTGAACAAGGCCATCGAAATCATCCTTGAGCAGATGAAGGATTATCCCGACATCCCTGCTATACCTGCTTGGCCCGATAAGACGAAGTAAAATTTCCAGCAGGAAGTAAACTAAAAAAAGCACCCCTTGCGAGGTGCTTTTTTAGTTTGCCGTAAACTTCAGAGTTTAGAAGTTGAAGCGGAGGTTCAGAGCAGCTGACCAGGTTGAATAGGTGCTGGCGTAGGTGTTCCAGGTAGGATTGGTGAAAGTGTACTCTGTGCCGTCCCATTTCAGGATGTCACCACTGCTCAGACGTTGCATGTTGCCCCAGCCTCTCCAGAACAGGTTGGCGATGTTCTTCACATCGACACCGATGCTCCAGGACATACCGTTTTTGAACTTGTAGGTGCGCTCATACTTAGCGTTGAAGGTGTGTCTCCAAGGAGCCACAACGGCACCGCGCTCTGCATAGTTACCACGGTGAGCGCTCAGATACTTGTCAGCGTTGATGAAGTCGTTGTAAGCAGCCTTGTTCTCTTCGCTGGTGAAAGGCATGTCAACCAAATCAGATTCGGTGGGGATGTAGAGCAAGCTGTTCGAACCACCATCTCCGTTGACGTTGCTCGTCATCGTGTAGCTATAGCGGGTGTAGCTGTAGCCACCAACATAGCAGTGGTTGAAGCCTTCATAGTAGATACCGAGAGTTTCAAGAGTGCGTTGACCGACAGCCCAAGTCCAACCGAGGTTGAAGAGCAGACGGTTAGGCGTGACGTAGCTGCTGTAGCCCAGCTCGTGGCTGTTGGAACCGTGGACACCGAAAGCGTTGGTGTTGTAAGCCGAAGTGACTTGGTCGCCGATACCGTCGGTGACGTTCTTACCTTCAGCATAGGTGTAGGCAGCCATCAAGTCGAGACCGAAGTCAAATCTCTTGCTCAACTGACCCATGACGCTGTAGTAGTAGCCATTGTTGGGAGTGTTGGTAATATAATAAGGTGTGACGGCTTTGCCAAGGGAGTTGGTGATGCCTTCGCTAACCCAGTGCATTCTAGGACCGGGTTCGCCGGGGAGTTGGAACTCGTTTTCGTCTTCCACGATGCCGAGTTTGGTGACAGCTACGGAGGTGATGTCCTTGTTGTAGATGCCTTCAACAGTGGCTTTGATGCCGCCGGGGAGTGTAGCGTCGAAAGCTAAGCTGCTCTTCCAGGTTTGGGGCATGCGGAGGTTCTTGTCCATGATGGTGGTGGACTGAGGAGCCGGCAGATCGCCAGTCAGCAGGAGGTCAGAGTTGTTGTTGATGATGTCGTTGGGGTTGTTGTAGAAGCTGATTTGAGTCTCTTCGTTGCTGTTGATGTATTGGTTCTGCAGGCAGTTGGAGTTACCCACGGCAGAGACGATCCACACGAAAGGCAGACGGCCAGTGTAGAGGCCAGTACCACCACGGAGGATATACTTACGATTGCCAGCAAGGTCCCAATTGAAGCCCAAACGGGGAGAGAAGTTCACGCGAGCCTTAGGCATATCGGCAGTCGACATTCCATACATGGTGTTGCCTTCTCCGTCGGCGATGGCGTGATGAACAGTTGAGGTGGTGCCATCTTCGTTGGTGATGGTCTCATCCCAACCATTGAGGAACTCGTTGTTGGTGTTGTAGCCAGCGATGGAAGGATACCACGGCACTTCGATGCGGAGACCAGCGGTCAGGCGGAAGTTCTCAGAAAGGGTCATTTCGTCTTGCAGGTAAGCCGAACCTTGCATGTAGTTGAAGGAAGGATAGACTTGATCGTGGTTTTCGTTGTTACCATAGGTGATGGCGAAAGCGCGCGGGTTGGCGTTGTTGACAAAGTCGTCCCAGCTATTGTAGACATAGTAGCCAGCACCACCTTGCATGAAGCCGTTCTTGGTGTTGTCGAACTCGTATTGGAGACCGAAGGTGAAATTGTGAACACCAGTGAGGTAGGACAATTCGTCGGTGATGACGGCAGTGCTCACTTCACGGAGGTTACCATAGGTGAACGGGTCAGGACCGAAACTGGTGTAGACAGCAGGGGTGCCATCCTCAAGGGGCTCAAGAATATCAACAGTGGGGAAGAGGTCGCCCACAAAGCTGCGGGGCTCATACTGACGTGAATAAGTAGCACGCAACATATTGTTACCGCGACCGCTCAGGAAACTGTGATTCCACTCAGCAGCGACGGAGCTGAAGTTTTGCTCTTGGAAGTAACGGCTGCTCTCAAAGTAAAGGGCGTATTCAGAGGTACGACCATAGGTGTTACGGTTGTAGACCGAGCTGGACAAGGGGTTGATAGAGCTTGAAGGAGCGGTGGAATACTTGTTCTTCACCAAGCTGTAACGAAGGTTGATCTTGTCATTAGCACCGGCGTTCCAGTCCAAACGGGCCAACAGCTTGTAGTCAGGAGTGCTGGCGCTGTAGTTCTGATAACGGCCAGGGTTGTAGTTGTAAGTGGTCTGGAGGTAGTTGCTGATTTCTTCCATCTTTTCGACGGTAGGACGGTTGTATTGGGTGCCGCCGCCGTAGACGTCGTCTTCACTTTCGCGAGCAAAGCTGGTTTGACCGGGGTCAACGTCGCTTTGGTATTCGAAGTTCACGAAGAGGAACAGTTTATCCTTCACGATGGGACCGCCCACGCTGATACCAGCGGTGTTGTCAAGCGACTTGGAGAGCTTTAGGTTCTCAGGGAAGTTGCCAAATTCATCTTTCTTGCCATACTTGGTGCCGATGAGACCATCGTTGGTGAAATAGTCATATACGCTGACATGCCAATTGTTGGTACCGCTCTTGGTGACTGCGTTGATAGCACCACCGGTGAAACCGCTGTGACGCACATCGAAAGGAGTGATGTTGATGGTCATAGCTTCGAGAGCATCCAAAGAAATGGGGCTGCCGCCTGCAGGAAGGTTGCCACCGATACCGAAGGCATTGTTGAAAGCAGCACCGTCGACGGTGACATACGACTGACGGTAGTTACCGCCACCGATGGCCAGACCGTTGGAAGTGCTGGCAGCCTGAGGCGTCAAAGCCAAAATGTCGTTGAGACTGCGGCTGATGGTGGGCAGGGTGGCGATTTGCTCGCTGTTCACGGCGGTGGTGGCACCGGCGCGGTCGCTGTCCATGCCATTGCTGACAGCTTCAGCAGAGATAATCACTTCGTCTAGGCCGATGTTTTCCTCGGTCATGCGGACATTCAGGATCTTCGTCTCGCCCAAAGTGGCTGAGATGTTGGTCTCAATGGTGGTCTGGAAACCTACCATGCGGTATTCCAGTCTGTAAGGTCCACCAGGACGGATGTTGAGCAGACGGTAAGTACCGTTGGCATCGGCTACAGCGTAATACTGTGCACCAGATGGAACGTGCGTTGCAACAACTGTTGCTCCGGGAAGAGCCGACTTATTATTGTCGGTAATCTTACCGCTGATACTCGATGAAGTCACCTGTGCCATCAGAGTGATGGAGGCAATCATCGCCAAGAAAAAGGTAAATAACTTTTTCATAATGAGTAATTTAAGTTAGTAATTAAGTAATTGAATTATGATTAGTTGTGTTGTGTCGCATATTGCATATTTTACCTAAAAATCGTGCAAATATAGGCTTTTCTCAATAACTGCTCTCACACAAAAATACATTATTCGAAACTTTGTGGAGAAAATTATTCAACAAATCGTGTTGATAACTGGATAAGGGCTTGTTTGCTAACGGCTTGTGAAGAATAATAGGAAATACATTTTTTTTGCTTTTTTTATTTATTCAGAGGTGTTGTCTTCAGTTTCAGATTTTCTTTCTATCTTTGAAGCCTAAAACCAATATCATTTCGACATGAGAAGATTGACTGCAATACTACTAACTATCTTATTTTTAGCGCTTTATTCTTGTGGAGACCAACCTTCAAAGGCAGTGCAAGCCTTGGAAAAGGACATCAAGAATATCGAAACGCAAATCCAGGAGACCAATGATTGTGACGATTTGCAGCTACTCACTTTCTCTATCCTCGGATTGCGAACCGATCTTGAGAAACTTTTACAGGATGAAACCATCACGGAAGGAGTCGCTCTTACCTTGACGGAGACCATTAATCAACTCGATGCTTCGTTGACTGGCAAATATGTTGCCCTCGATTGTACTCAGGCCGCTGTCGATGAAAGCGAAATTGATGTTTTCGGTGAGGGCGAATACGAGGAAGAAAAGGACTTTTAGCCCATTACATTATAAAACTATGATATTATGGCATTCTTTTTTAGACATACCCCAAAGAAATTCAACTATATACCGCGTTACTACGACCCTGAAAAGGAAGCATGGGAACAGAAAAAGGCTGAGTTAGGCTATGATGCCAAGCTGAGCCACGAGGAACAGTTTCGTGCTCAGATGCGGCGTAGCTGGAGTGCCCCGAAAAACGAGGAAAGCAAAGAGGAAAGACGCACCAAGACCATAAGACGTATCGTGTTAGGGCTCTTTGTGTTGTTTATTTTTTATTTCATATTCTGTACCCCGATGATGGTGAACCTCATCAGCGGGTTGATGGGTAAGTGAGTTATGTTGGATGTCATCAAACTTCTGCCTGACAGTGTGGCCAACCAGATAGCGGCTGGCGAGGTGATACAACGCCCTGCATCCGCCGTCAAAGAGCTGATGGAGAACGCTCTGGATGCCGGTGCCACACAAATTGACCTTGTAGTGAAAGACGCGGGTAAGGCCTTGATTATGGTTGTCGACAACGGCTGTGGTATGTCGGAGACTGATGCCAGACTGTGCTTCGAGCGTCACGCCACTTCCAAAATCACTAAGGCAGATGATTTGTTTTGCATCAAGACAATGGGTTTCAGGGGCGAGGCTTTGGCTAGCATCGCCGCAATCGCTCAGGTGGAACTGAAAACGCGCCGTCGCGAGGATGAGTTGGGCACCTATATCATCAACGAAGGCTCGGTGGTGAAAGAACAGAGCCTGATTCCTATGGCAGTGGGTACGACCTTTACCATTAAGAACCTCTTTTTCAATGTTCCAGCGCGACGCAATTTCCTTAAGTCTGCACAAGCTGAGATGCGCCATATTGTGGAGGAGTTCACCCGTGTGACGCTGATGAACCCGGAAATAGGATTCACATTGACCAGCGACGGAAAGGAATTGTATCATCTCTATCCCGGTACCCTGAAGCAACGTATCATGGGTCTTTTTGGGAGCAACTATGAAGAGAAACTGCTTCCTGTCAGTCAGGAGACTGACCGTGTACGTATTAGCGGCTTCATCGTGAAGGCGGAATATGCCCGCAAGACCCGTGGCGAACAGTATTTCTTTGTCAACAAGCGTTTCATTAAGCATGCCTATTTGCATCATGCCATCGAGAATGCCTACCTTGAAATGATTCCCAAGGACAGCTTTCCAGGATATTTCCTCAACATTGAGGTGGATCCTTCAGATATTGACATCAATATCCATCCTACCAAGACAGAAGTCAATTTTCTGGACGTCAAGTTGGTGTATGCCATACTGCATGCAGCAGTCCGCAAGGCTATAGGCCAGCACAACCTCTCGCCGATGATAGACTTTGAGGAGCCTGCCGATTTGAATCGTGACTTCAGCGAGGCTTCAAAGGCTTCGCGCCCAGTTGTATTCCCCAACATCCCACTTGATCCAAGCTACAATCCTTTCCCACAGCATAGGAAGTCTACGCCTGGCGACTGGCGTTTGCTGTATGGTGAGCGTACCGATACCCGAACGGATATGCAAACTGGTACACGGACTGAGACGCTGTCTGATATGATGACTGATATTAATAAAGGTGTCGAACATCATGCCCATCCTGTGGGGGAGAACCATTCGGTAAGCCAGTATCTGCAACTCAACCAGTCGTTTATTTTGACTACAGTAAAGTCAGGCTTGTTGCTCGTTGACCAGCATCTGGCTCATACCCGCATTTTGTTTGAGAAGTTTTTGAAAGAGTTGGAAAACAAAAATGGTGCTTCGCAACAGGAACTGTTTCCTCAGGCGTTTTCAGTCAACCCTAACGATGCCTCGTTGCTGAAGGAGATGCTTCCCGAGTTGGAGAACTTGGGTTTTGTGTTGGAACAGGCCAACCCGACTACCTTTATGATTAACGGAACGCCTTCCGACGCGGCGGGTTGCGATGCTGTGGAACTTTTGGAACGGATTTTGGACAACTATAAAATCAACCGCACCGATTTGCAGTTGGACAGGAAACTGAACCTCGCCAAGACTATGGCGGCGCAGATTGCCGTCAAGCCTGCAACGAAACTGACAGAAATGGAAATGCAGAACCTTGTCGACCAGCTGTTTGCCTGCAACGTGGCGGAAATTGCTCCCAACGGGAAGAAAATTTATGCCATTGTCACAATAGATGAATTATTGACCAAGTTTAATTAAGTAATAAAATCTGAAATTTGAAATACTCCTATGAACGAACAATATAGCCCCAGCGGATTCAGAGTGTTGCCACCTATGGTGAAACACCTGCTTATCATCAATGTACTGATGTTTTTGGCCACCATTACTTTTACACGGTTCAATGTCGACCTGTCCGATTGGTTAGGTCTGCATTTCTTCAAAGCATCTGACTTCAGAATTTACCAGTTTGTCACCTATATGTTTATGCATGCCAATTTTGGGCATTTGTTTTTCAATATGTTCGCGCTGTGGATGTTTGGAAATACGCTTGAGAACCTCTGGGGATCACAGCGTTTTCTGTTGTTTTATATGGTGTGCGGTATTGGTGCTGGATTATGTCAGGAGTTGGTACAGTATATTCAATATACCACAACGTTAGCCGATTACGCCACAGTGAATATGGGCGGTCAAATCGTTCCTATGTCGACTTATCTCAATGCGATGAACACCGTCGGCGCTTCAGGTGCAATCTATGGTTTGTTGCTGGCTTTCGGCATGATGTTCCCCGATTCTCGGATTTATTTGTATTTCTTGTTTCCCATCAAGGCCAAGTGGTTTGTCATCGGTTATGCTGTCCTTGAACTCATTAGTGGTCTTGGTGGAGGTGACAATGTGGCGCATTTCGCTCACCTCGGTGGCATGTTGTTCGGCTTGATATTGATATTGTATTGGCGGAAGAATGGCTTGAGTGGACCAAACTTTGATTTGAGTAAATGGAAGGGATGGTTTTGGAGTATGAAAGAGAAGATGAGAGACAGGAGGATGGGATATACCCGCTACGAGGAAGTTAGGGATGTGCCGCGCAATGATGGCGACTATAACCGTCAGCGTGCTGAGCGTCAGCGCGACATTGACGCCATATTGGATAAGGTGTCCAAGAGTGGATACGAAAGCCTGACAAAGGAGGAAAAAGAGTTTTTGTTCAGAAACAGCAAGTGATATGGATAGAAGAGAAAGAGGTTTTTTGGGCAGACTGTTGGTCTTTTTGTTGTCGGCTTTGGCTGTTGTCGGGTTGATAGCAATGGCCTTAAGCGTGTTGAGCCCTTATCTGCGTCCTGCAAGTTTTGTCTGGTTGGCTTATTTCGGTTTGGCATTTTGGGAGATTCTTGCCTTCAATGTGGTGGTTTTCGTCTTGTTGCTGCTGATGTGGTCGCGCAGGGCATGGATTGCCGTGCTGGCTATGGTGATTTCTATTCCTGGAATCAACAAATCCTATGCTTTTGGCTCTAAAGCTGAATCAAGTGAAAGCTTTAAGGTAATGAGCTATAATGTTCATTATTTCAAGCATTTGTATGATGAGTTGGATAAAGATGAGTTTGTCAATCAGGTGGTCAATCTGGTGCGCGAGCAGTCTCCTGATGTGTTGTGTCTTCAGGAGTTCAGGTCGTATATTCCAGGTAAGAAACATCACCATTGTATCGTAGAGTTTGCTAAAAGCATAGGCTTCCCATACGTGTGTTACATTAGACAGAACACTTTCGAAGGCAATGTCATCTTCTCAAAATACCCCCTCACCGATGTGTCTGAAGATTTTGGGATGACTAAGGGCTTTGGAGCGATGGCTTATGTGGATGCAGGCGAGCGTGGAGGATTCTATTTGGCCAATGTCCATCTGGTTTCCTATAATCTCACTGATCAGGAACTTGGCGTGTTGGTAAAGCCTGCTGAACAGCACAATATGTTGGATACCGTAAGTGTGACGGTATTTCGAAAATTGAAATATGGTGTCCAGAAGCGTAGCGAACAAATTGATAACGTTTTGCAAGAGTTGCCCTATGCAGATGGACCGGTCGTTGTTTGTGGCGATTTCAATGAAACCCCGGTGTCGTATGTCTACCGTAGGATGCAAAAGGCAGGTTTCTCCGACTCGTTTATCAAGGTGGGGCACGGTATCAAACCCACCTACGCAGGCAGGTTGCCCTTGTTACGCATCGATTATGCTTGGGTCAACGACAAAGTGACTCCACTTAGCTTCCATCGTATTCGCCACAAGGTCTCGGATCATTATCCTATTGTGATGGAGTTTACCATCGACAAGTCTGCGGCAAAACCAGCGATGAAACCTGTTGAAAACAATACTGAAAACTCTAATCATAAAGATAATCAATTAATTAATACAGAACTGATATGACGCTAATCAAATCTATTTCCGGTATTCGCGGCACCATCGGTGGCCAGCCGGGCGACAACCTGACCCCCATCGATATGGTGAAATTCACCGCTGCATTTGTCAAATTCGTCCAACATCGTGGCGTACAGCGTCCCCGCATCGTGGTGGGTCGCGACGCACGCCTCTCAGGATTTCTTGTCAACCAAGTGGTCTGCGGCACGCTGCAGGCTATGGGGGCAGATGTGCTTGACATCGGGTTGAGCACTACGCCTACAACTGAGATTGCTGTCACTGGCCTGAAAGCTGACGCAGGCATTATCCTTACGGCTAGCCATAACCCCGCCCAGTGGAACGCTCTGAAGCTCCTCAACGAGAAGGGTGAGTTTATCTCCGCTGCCGAAGGTGCCTGGTTGCTTGACGTAGCCGCCAAGGATGATTTCGATTTTGTCCCGATTGAGCAAATCGGCTCTTACCAGCAAATTGACGGCTGGATGGACAAGCACGTTGAGATGGTCTGTCAACTGCCTCTGGTCAACAAGGAGGTGATTGAAAAGGCTAACTTCAAGGTGGCTGTGGATGCGGTCAACTCGACAGGCGGCATCGCCATTCCCAAGATGTTGCGTGCTCTTGGTGTAAAGGATGTTTTGGAACTCAACTGCGAGCCTACGGGCAAGTTTGCCCACACTCCTGAACCGTTGGCCCAGAATCTCACCGATATTTGCCGTTACGTCAAAGAGCAGGGCTGCGACTTTGGCGTAGTGGTCGACCCCGATGTGGACCGTCTGGTCTTTGTCAAGGAAGACGGCGAGCTGTTTGGAGAGGAATACACACTGGTCTCGGTGGCTGACTTCATCTTGAAGCACACTCCTGGCCCGACTGTCAGCAACCTCTCGTCGACACGAGCCTTACGCGATGTGACCCGCAAGCACGGACAGCAGTACTATGCTGCCGCTGTGGGCGAGGTGAACGTGGTGGAGAAGATGAAGGAAGTGGGTGCCGTCATCGGCGGCGAAGGCAACGGTGGTGTCATCTATCCCGAACTGCACTATGGACGTGATGCCCTCGTGGGTACTGCTTTGTTCCTGACCCAGTTGGCCGAGAAGAAAATCAAGTGTTCTGAACTGAAGAAGGAATATCCTGCATACTTCATGTCGAAGAACAAGATTCAATTGACGCCCACTACTGATGTTGATGGCATTTTGGCCAAGTTTGCCGAGAAGTTCAAGAACGAGCAGGTGACCACCATCGACGGCGTGAAAATTGACTTCGATGAAGGCTGGGTGCATCTGCGCAAGTCGAACACCGAACCTATCATCCGTATCTATAGCGAAGGCAAGACCGAGGCTGAGGCCGAGCACTTTGCCGACATGATTCTGGCTGAGGCGAAGAAGATGGTATGATGGAATCGAATATTGAATAACTAATTAATAAACAACAATCTAAAACTAAACAACAATGAAAAAACTTAAATCATTGATGGTTCTTGCGCTTATGCTTTTCGTAAGCGGAAAGATGATGGGTCAAGGTACCTTTTTCATCGGTGGAACGTTCCCGATGCAAGAATTTGGTAATTATGACAACTCTGAATTTGCTTTATCAACCAGTGGAGACAACGCTGGTGCGGGCATAGGTTTCAATGCAGGCATCAAATGGTATTTCAATGTCGGCGTCAAAGGGTTGAACGTATTGCTCTCGGTGGATGGAATCTATAATGGTATGAACACAGGGACCAGGGAATTCTACAAAGAAAGAAAGGAAGTTTTGGATCGTATTGGCAGCAATGTCGAGATGACCACCCCTAAGTATATCAACGTTCCCGCCATGGTGGGCCTGAACTACACGTATTACTTCAATCCTAATTTCGGTATCTATGCTGAAGCTGGTGCTGGCGGAAATGCCCGTTTCATCACAAATTACACGGAAGGGTATACCCTTTTAAACCAGAAGCATAATGCAACGGTTAAGTACGAAACTGCTTTCAGTTTTGCTTGGCAGGCTGGCATTGGTATTGAGGTGGCCCAAAGCCTTGTGATTGGTTGCAGCTACTACGATTTGGGAAAAGCGAATGTGATAGCCAACAAGACTGGCGAAGTTCTCACTACTCCTATGCCGGCTGATGGTGCCTGCATTCATCCTTCAATGTTTTTGGCTCGTATCGGATTCTGCTTCTAAGATTCCATCATCCAATATAGTAACGAAGAGCGAAACGTTTCAAATCAATGGCTTATGGGACAAAACAATAAGAAAAGGCGTCGTAACTATAGGTACCACGCGATTACATTCAAGCTTTCTGACGGGCAATACCGCTCGTTGCGAAACTATTGCAAAGCCCGTAAGACCACTCCAATTAAGTTGATTAAGAGAAATATAGAACGTTTTATTTCCAATTACGAATACGAGATTCCAAAGGATATGTTTCTCACCGAGAACCAATTGGATTTGTTTGAGTTGGATTGAAACGTTTCGCGTCGCTGGTAAGGACCACCCCGTACAGCGTCTCACTTTTGTGAGAAAGGGATGCGGTTCTGAATCGACCTTCCCAGTGTTATTTCGTCGACAAATTCCAAGGCATCGCCCACGGCGATGCCTTTTGATATTACCGAAATCTTTCCCTCGAAGTCTTTCAACTGTCTGAAGATATAGAAATTGGTGGTGTCACCCTCGATGGTGGCGGGCAGGGCCAGAATGATTTCCCGGATGTCTTCTTTCTCGGTGCGTTGCACCAGTTCGGCAATCTTCAGGTCTTTGGGACCTATGCCGTCGATGGGGCTGATAACGCCGCCTAAGACGTGATACAGACCGTTGAATGAGGCGGTGCGCTCGATGGCCAGTACATCTCTCATATCGGCTACAACACAGAGGGTGTTCTCGTCGCGGTGGGGATTGCCACAGATGGAGCATATCTTGCTGTCGCTGATGTTGTAGCATCGCTCACACAGCATGATGTTGCGCTTCATCTTCAAGAGGGCATCGGCCAACTGTTCGGTGGCCATACCGTCTTCGCTCAGAAGGTGCAAAGCCAGCCGCAGTGCGGTCTTCTTCCCGATGCCGGGCAGCTTGGCCAGCGCGTCCACTGCGTTCTCAAGTAATATGGATGAATATTCTGCCATACAATATCGGCTGCAAAATTAAGTTTTTTTCTAAATTTGCAGCCAAAATCATTTCATCATGAAAAGAAGCGTTTTCCTTTTTCTCGCCCTAATGATGTCACTCGCAGTTATGTGCCAGAATGTCAACCGTACTGATGCCAAAGGCAGGCGACAGGGTGTCTGGACGGACTTTTACCCTAACGGGCAAAAACGTTATGAAGGCCAGTTCAAGAACGACAAATGCAAAGGCACATTCAAGTATTACGACCAGCAAGGCAACCTGCAGGCCACTAACGAATTCGACAAGTCGGGGACGAAGTGCCTGAACAAAACCTATGCCCCCAGCGGACGCATGATAGCAACCGGCTATTACGTCAACCAGAAGAAAGAAGGCGAGTGGAAGTATTTCGACAAAGACTCAGGACAATTGCTGCTTTCAGAAGAAAACAAGGAAGGCAAGGTGAATGGCTGGTCGAAACTTTATAACCCGAATACCGGAAAACTGGCTGAGGAAACTCAATACGTCGACGGCAAGCCCGAAGGGCAATGCCGCAAATACTCCGATACAGGCATAATGCTGATGGACTGCCGCTATCATGAAGGACAGCTCGACGGTCCCTGCCGTACCTATTATCCCAATACCGCTTTGAAGGAAGAGGGACAATACACTGAAGGCCGCAAGTCAGGGGAGTGGAAGACCTATAACGAGGATGGCGACCTGCTGACCACCGAGGTGTTCGAGTAGGCTTATGGGCATCTCCGCAGGTAGTCCTCTAAGTTGGGGCGACCGTATTGGTCGGCTAATTTGAAGTATTCGCAGGCTTTGTCGTCGTCGCGCAGCATGGTATAGACCCTTGCGATGTTGAAATAGGCATCGGCATAGTCGGGCTTTAACTCGATGGCTTTCTCGAAGTCGGCAATCGATTCCTGATATTTCTTTCCGTTCACCTTGGCGCAGCCTCTTAAGTAGTACGCCTCATAGTTGCTTTTGTCGTATTTGATGGCTTGGCTCAGGGCTTCTTCAGCTTCTTCAAACTTGCCGTAGTTCATCATCAGTTTATTGCCCTCGTCCATATAGACGCGCGATTTGGCGGGATCCTGACAGGCGGTTAGTCCGGCAAAGAGGAGTATGGTCAATAGGTAGGTCAGTCTTTTCATGGTTTCAAGATGCTTATAGTGTTATGCTTCGGTTTGTTTCACGATTTTGGTGACGGTGTCGATGATTTCCTTGAGTTTGGCCTCGCTTTTGGCCTCGCAAAGGAAGCGGAGGTAGGGCTCGGTGTTCGAAGGACGGATGTTGAGCCACCAGTCGGGATAGTCCAAACGGTAGCCGTCGAAGTCGAGGAAACGTTCGGGCTTCTCGGCTTGCATGAAGTGGTCGCGGACGGCATCCATAGCCTCCTGTTTGCGCTCAATTTTGAAGTTGATTTCGCCCGAATTGCTGTAAGGTGTGATGTCGTCTATGATTTGGCTCATCGTTTTGCCTTCCTTCTTACGTTCAGCCAAGAGACGCAGCACGATGGAGGCGGCCAGGAGGGCTGAGTCGGAGTAGTAGAAGTCGCGGAAGTAATAGTGTCCGGCCAACTCACCACCGTAACAGCCGTCCAACTCGCTGAGCTTCAGTGCAGCGTAGGCTCGACCTACGCGCCAGGTCTCCACCTTAGCTTGATAGCGGTTGAGGTATTCTTGAACGGCACGTGAACTGCGGATGTCCTGCAGGACGATGCCCTTTTGGTGTTGCTCGCCGATGAAGTAGTCGCCCAAGAAGGCGATGATGAGGTCGGGACTGATGAAGCGCCCTTTGTCATCAATGAAGGTGATACGGTCGGCGTCGCCATCGAAGAGCAAACCGATGTCACACTTCTCTTTCTTCACCAAAGCCTTAATCTGTTCTTGGTTTTCGGCCTCCAAGGGGTTGGGCTCGTGGTTGGGGAAACTGCCGTCCAGCGTATCGTTGATGTAATGGGCTTCCCCGATGAGTTCGTGGGCAAAAAGCGAGGCCATCCCGTTGCTGCAGTCCACAGCGATGTTGAGGTTGTCCAGGTCGCCGACAAATTGTTTCTGGAAAGCGAGATAATCGGCATATATGTTCTTTTCTCTGATTTGTCCTTTTTGGGAACGAGGGAGGGCTTCAATGTCGCTCGTCACCAAGGCTTCCAGGCGGTTCAGTCCGGTATCGTAGCCTACGGGAATAGCGTTGGCGGCTGATATTTTCAGCCCGTTGTGGTGCTTGGGGTTATGCGATGCGGTGATTTGCACCGAGGCTTGATAGCCGTAGCGGGCAGTGGCCCAATACACCAACGGAGTGGTGGCCAGCCCGATGTCGTCCACATTGCGTCCCCTGTCGGTGAGGCCGCGTGTGAGGGCATCGAAGAAGATTTCCGATGAGAGGCGCACGTCGCGTCCCACCAAATAAGTGTCGGCATCAAGAATGTCGGGCAGGAAGTAGCCGATGCGGTAGGCGATGTCGGTGTTGAGGTCGTTGCCCCATTCTCCTCGGATGTCGTATGCTTTGAAGGCCTTCATATTAGTTGACAGTTGATAGTTGACAGTTGACAGTTGAAAGTTGATAGTTATTTTAAGATTCCCCGTTGGTTTAGGGCACGTTGGTATTTGGCGGCGTTGCGGTTATGTTCGGTAAGGGTTTTGGCGAAGTTGTGGTAGCCCGAGAAGTCTTCTTTGGCGCAGAAGTAGAAGTAATGGTGCTCTTCGGCGTTGAGGACGGCATTGAGGGCTGCGATGGAGGGGATGCAGATGGGACCGGGCGGCAGTCCGGGATATTTATAGGTGTTATAAGGCGATTCAATCTGTTTGTGGTATTCCAGCACGCGGCGGATGCTGTAGTCGTTCCAGGCGAAGACTAGCGTGGGGTCGGCTTGCAGCAGCCAGTTGTTTTTCAACCGGTTGAGGTAGACACCAGCCACGCGGGGCATCTCGTCGCTCATGTTGGTCTCTTTGTTGACGATAGAGGCCAGGATGCTGACCTGAATAGGGGAGAGACCTTTGCTTGCGGCTTTTTGGCGACGTTCCTCGTTCCAGAACTTGTTGTATTCCTGTATCATGCGGTAGACGTAGCCCTCAGCATCGGTGTTCCAGTAGAACTCGTAGGTGTTAGGCAGGAAGAGGGCAGGGATGGTGCGGCTGTTGAAGCCCAACTGACCAATATATTCCTCGTTGTGAAGCAAGGTGGCGATGCTGGCTGAGTCGGCCTCAATCTGTTTGCCGATGCGGCCTGCCAATTGGTCGACGTCGCGCAGGTTGTTGAAGGTCACGTTGATGGGGCTTTGCAGTCCGCCGCGCAGCATGTTGACCAAGCGGTTGTTGTTGATGCCGTTGCCGATGAGGTAGCGACCCGGGCGGATGTTGTCGGGGTAGTCCTTGTGCTTGGCCACCCAGTCGAAGCTCTTGGGATTGATGAGGATATTGGCTTCATTCAGAATGGCTTGCACCTCGTCGTATGTGCTTCCCGTAGGAATGTAGATGACGGCTTCCTTATGGTCAGGTGTGGCCACATTGGGCGACATCACGGTGCGGAACAGCCAGTAGCCGAAGGCCATACCGAACACCATGAGAATCCCGATGACAAGCCAAACCGTCAACATGACGCGCTTTCCTTTGCTCTTTCGGGCTTTGGTTTTCTTTTCCTTGGGTAGTTTGGTTTCTATTCTGACCATAGGTGCTGGTGTTTTCAAGGGCGCAAAGGTACGAATTTTGTTTTGATGGCTTTATGGAAAAAACAGCATTTAAAACTCGGATGGGTCAGGAATGTATAACTTGTCTTTGTCGCAACGAATACCGTAATATACATCCCTCATGCGGCCTTGCTGTGGTTCTAAAATGCCTTTTTCAACAAGGTCTTTGATATCACGTGCAGCGGTGTCGACTGAAACTTTACAGTGTTTAGCCCAGTTTTTCACGGTCAGTTTGCCTTCATAGCCATCCAAGTAAAGGTTCAGCACCATGTTTTGCCGCTCGGATAAGGCAACAAGAGTGTGATTTTGCCAGAAGGTGGCTTTCTGCAAGATTCGAGAGAGCACTTCGTCTGAGGCACCGATGGCATGCTTCATGCAATCCAGATACCAAACCATCCATTCCGTGATGTCTACATTCGATTGGCGACTGACGCGCTCCAGCACATCATAATAAGACTTCTTGTCTTGGTTGATTTGTCGCGACATACTGAAAAAGCGCATGGATGAATTGTCGGCTTGCGAGAGGGCCATGTCGGCAATAGCGCGCCCTATACGTCCGTTGCCATCGTCAAACGGGTGGATGCAGACAAACCAAAAGTGTGCGATAGCAGATTTAAGATATGAGGTTGAAGCACTGTCGGAGTTGAACCAGTCCAGAAAAACATTCATCTCCTTTTGGACATCGTGGGCAGCAACGGCTTCGTAATGCACCTTTTCGCGACCATAATTTCCTGAAATCACTTTCATTTCGCTTGTCCTGTATTGTGCAACGTCGATTCTGGACAGACCGCTCATTCCTGTAGGGAATAAACAATTGTGCCAGCCGAAAAGCCGTTCATGGGTGAGTGGTTCGTTGTAATGGCTTACAGCGTCGAACATCATCTCCACAACACCTTCCACATAGTGGCTGGAAGGTAAGTCAACGTTTGATGGGATTCCCAGTTTTCTGGCTATTGAAGAACGAACTTGCTTTTCATTCAGCGAAACGCCTTCGATTTCAGACGAGTTGATGATGTCGTTGGATAGTATTTCAGCATTGGCTGTCAAGCGAGTGTCGAAACCGAGGGCATCAAGTCTGCCCAACAAGAACCCCGAGGCTTTGTTGACCTCAGCCAACTTGTCTGCTACAGGCTCTTTGTCCCATGTGAAATGGGGCCATTGCTCGCTTTGGTGGATATAAATAGCCATATTTGAAACGTTTTGCGGCTGCAAAGGTACACATTTATTATTATTAAACGCCTCTTTTGCGGTTAATAATCCGCATATTTTGCGGCTTATTGTCCGCAGATAAGGGAAGTATTTAGTCAGAAAGGTGTTAGATGTTGCTTATTGGCACATAAATCGTCTTCGAGCTGTTTCCCTTGCTGTTGCAGAGGAAGGCATAGAGATGCAGGCTGTTGATAGGCCAGTCGGGGGGCAACTCGATGCTGAGGGAACCCGTAGAACGTGGAACGGGATCGTACAGTTGGCCTGTGCTGCAAGCCGGACAGAAAGCATAAAGGATAAGGCTGTCGTCGGGTCTGGAGTGGCTGGTCCCAATGCAAGGGTCGTAGGTCAGATGAAGGGTACGGGCATCATCGAGCTGGACGGAAGTAAACGTTACCTCGGCCACAGACCCGTGACTCAAAATGAGGTTGGGATAGTCGATAAGGCCTTCTTTAGTGAAACAACCTTTGTTGAGGCTGCGGAAGTCGGCATAGGTGTGTTTGTGTTCGCGCTTGGCGTGATGGTGCAGACCGATGTTGTGGGCTTCAGTCATATACGACGACAAGCGGACAATCTCCACAAAAGCGTTGCGGTGCTTCTGCTGTGCGTCGGTCTTGGGATTGCGTACTTTTTTGGGCGCGTTGCGTACCATCTGTTTCTTGGTGACGGGGTCAATGCTGTAAATCTTGTCGCCGAGTCGGCCTCTCAAAAGGTTTCCTATTACTATTGCCATTGCTTTGTGTTTTTTGTGTGGTTTGTTGGTGTTTGCTGTCTGTTTCGAAGAGTCTTTCAGAGCGGTGTCTGGGAGGAAACTCAGAGTTATCTCAAAGTTACCTCAAAGTTACCTCGGAGTTACCATAGAGTGCCTATAGGCTTGGTATAGCGTTGCTATAGGCTTGGTATAGAGTTGAAGACTTCAATATATTGATTGTGAATGTGTTATGGTTTTGAATGGAGCCCGTATCTCTATTTGTATTGTTTAATATACACAAACACAGATAGTTATAAGGATTAATAGGGCTCATTCGCTGCTTTGTTTTGCGTCTGCAAAATTAAACAAAAAATTTGGATTCTGCAAGTTTTTGGATTGAAAAAAAACTGAGCGGTGAATTCGCCTTTGCAGTCATTTAGTCATTAGTCAAAAAAGGTTTTGTTGCAGTTGTTGCAGTTAAAATCACACAGAGAGGATTCTCCAAAAACGCCTTTTGCTGCCCCATCGTCCCAGGGGGCACCCGCGTGGGACAGTGGGACTGTGTTGGACGGGCTGTGAATTATTCGCAGAACATCTGCCGGAGAATGTCTTGAAGGATGATTATTTCATCCTCAGAAAGCGTTGTAATACGTTTTTTGAGACGCCGCTTGTCGATAGTGCGAATTTGGTCGGTAGCTATTTCACCGTCGCGTTCTAGAATATTGCATCGAACACGATAAGGATATGCATGGATGGCAGATGTAACGGGAACAATAATTACGGTGTCAAGATGATCATTTAACTCTTGTGGACTAACAACTACGCAAGGCCGTGTTTTCTGCATCTCGGCTCCAATAGTTGGGTTGAGATCCACCCAATAGACATCAAATTGGCTCACCATTGCCAGTCCTCCAAAGTCTCTTCCGCAAAAACTTCATCAAACATGAGTCTGTCTGCGCCATCTTCGTGTGCTTGTTTGGCTGCATCTGCCCAACCTTCACGGAGAGACGAGTTGGCTTGTCTGGCCTGTATTATCACCAACTTCTTTAGATATGCAATCACTTTCATCATTGCTGTCTCATTGTCGAGCAGCGGACTCATCTCGCGGAACAGTTCCGTCCGTAATTGTACTGCTGTCATATCTGATATTTTAGTTTTCGACTGCAAAAGTAAACATTTCTCTCCACCTGCAAGTGCAATCCATGAATTTTTCAATTATTCTCATTTGATATTCCCCAAAAATGTATCTTTGCACCCGACAAATCCAACGAAAAGTCTAACCAAACATAATAGCAAATGACCCCAAGGGCTTGAGACCCAAAATATAAACAAAAAGGCATATTAAAACAATAGCGTTAGCTTAAAAGCTTGTATAATGGAAACTTCGACACTTTTCATGATACCACAAGTTTGTAAAGCCAATGCTCATGTGTTTTCACATGGGCTTTACATTATATAGTTGTGGTATCGGCAGTCGAAGGCCTCCATTATCAACTTAATAGTTAGAGTCCATGTTTTTATTGTCCGATTGAGAAAAATAAAAAAGTAGAAAACACATTAAAAACAAAGTAATATGCAAGTAAAGAATTTACAACTGAAAAGGGCGTTGCATACCGTCCTGTTCGTCCTGCTGAATGCGGTGGGGATGGGAAAAATGTATGCGTATGATTTCAGCGCGGTTTGCGCAACGGGGCAGACCTTGTACTATACCATCACCAATGCCTCGAATCATTATGTGGCATTGGTCGCTCCTGGTGGAAACAATTCTTCTGGATGGAATGGCTATACAAAGCCTACAGGCGATATTGTCTTGCCAGAAAGTGTACAATATGGTGGGGTTACCTATACAGTCACCTCTATAGGTAATTATGCTTTTAGGGGTTGCAGTGGTTTAACAGGCAATTTAAATATTCCAAATTCCGTGACTTTAATTGCAACGTCTGCTTTTTCTGCTTGCAGCGGTTTGACGAGCCTGACCATTCCGAATTCCGTGACTTCAATTGCAACGTCTGCTTTTTCTGCTTGCAGCGGTTTGACGAACCTGACCATCCCCAATTCCGTGATTTCGATAGGCAATTCTGCTTTCGAGGGTTGCACCGGTTTGACGAGCCTGACCATCCCCAATTCCGTAATTTCGATAGGCATTAATGCTTTCCGTGGTTGCACTGGCTTGACGAGCCTGACCATCCCTAATTCCGTGACCTCGATAGGTAATGAAGCTTTCCGTAGTTGCAGCGGATTAGAGCAAATCATCGTTGATGAAGACAATCCATCTTACGACTCAAGGGAGAATTGTAATGCCCTCATTATAACCAGTACAAATAAACTGATTACAGGCTGCAAAAACACCATTATCCCAAATTCCGTGACTTCGATAGGCGATCATGCTTTCTATGAATGCAGCGGCTTGACGAGCCTGACCATCCCCAATTCCGTGACCTCAATTGGATGGAATGCTTTCTATGAATGCAGCGGCTTGAAGAGCCTGACCATAGGCAATTCCGTGATTTCGATAGACAATTCTGCTTTCGAGGGTTGCACCGGCTTGACGAGCCTGACCATTCCCAATTCCGTGACCTTGATAGGTGATGAAGCTTTCATGGGTTGCACCGGCTTGACGAGCCTGACCATAGGCAATTCCGTGACCACGATAGGCGGTAGTGCTTTTTCTAGTTGTAGGGGCTTGACGAGCCTGACCATCCCTAATTCCGTGATTTCGGTAGGCCAATATGCTTTCTATCAATGTAGCGGATTGACGAGCCTGACCCTCGGCAATTCCGTGACTTCGATAGGTCAATTTGCTTTTTATAGTTGCAGCGGCTTGACGAGTCTGACCATTCCCAATTCTGTGACTTCGATTGGCCCATCTGCTTTTCTAGCTACAGGATGGTCTAACAACCAGCCTAACGGTGTTTTGTATTTATCAAATTGTTGTTTAGGATATAAAGGACAACAACCCATTGGTGCATTGAATATACTTGAAGGGACACGTTTGATTTGTAATAATGCTTTCTATGGTTGCAGCGGATTAACAGGAAGTCTGAATATTCCCGATTCTGTAACGTCGATTGGCTATCAAGCTTTCAGGGGTTGCAGTGGCTTGACAAGCCTGACCATCGGGAATTCCGTGACTTTTATTGGAGAATATGCTTTTCAGGGTTGTAGCGGTGTCACGGAAATTTTTTTCAATGCTACAAATTGTGCTGATGTATACAATTATTATTTGCCGTTTCAAGGTTGTGGGGGTACTCTTGTCATTGGTGAAAATGTTGAAAGAATACCAGCTTTTATGTTTCAGTATTTCAGTGGCTTGGCAAGTTTGACCATCGGCAATTCCGTGACTTCTATTGGAAAATATGCTTTCCGTGGTTGCAGCAGATTGACGAGCCTGACCATCCCCAATTCCGTGACCTCGATTGGCGATTATGCTTTCACAGGATGTAGCGGCCTTTCAACAATAACTGTTCTTGCGGAAACACCTCCTACTTTGGGCAACGGTGTTTTTCAAAACTTAGACACTTCTCTTCCTGTTTATGTGCCGTGTGGTTTTGATGAAGTTTATGCTTCTTTATTATGGGGTGGATTTGGCAATTTTATGGGATTGTGCGCAGGTGAGATTACTGTCACGGTCAATCCCGCAGAAGGCGGTACAGTGGCAGGAACCGGTTACTATGAAGGCGGTACTATTTGTACACTTACAGCAACCCCAAATGAAGGTTACCTGTTTCTGAATTGGAGCAAAAATGGGGAAGTTGTTAGCACGGATTCAACATATAGTTTTATTGTGGCTGGTGATGCAGATTTGGCTGCTAATTTTGCAGAAGAAGGGGATATGTGTTTCATCACATTTGACCTCTATGATTCCTATGGTGACGGCTATACTGGCAACTATTTGGTGGTGACAGACGAAAACGGATCACATCAACTTACCGTAGAAAGTGGCTCATCAGTTGTTTACACTCTTCCATTTTTAACTGGTAGTCATATCACATTGACTTGGATTGTGGGTTCGTATCCAGAGGATTGTTCTTTCACTGTGAGTTACGAAGATGGCCCGGCGATTTATGAAGGTACCAACCTCAATAGTAGTTTCTTCTATGAATTTGACGTGGACTGTAACACATCTTATACGATTTCAAAACCAATCGTAGGTTATGGTGAAGGGACGGGCAACTGGTATCTCATCGCTTCGCCTGTTTCACAAACGCTTTCTCCAGATGAAGTCGCCAATATGATTAACACTGAAAATGCGGATTATTATGACCTGTATAAATTTGACCAAAACGAAGCAGGTGCTGAATGGCAGAATTACAAAGCACAACAGAATGATTTTAGCATTGTGAATGGTCAAGGTTACCTTTATGCCAACAAGAACGATGTCACTTTGTCGTTTGTAGGAACGCCACCGGCCACATCAAGTTTGTCGGTCGATCTTGACTATACGGAGAATAAACCTTTTGCAGGATGGAATCTCATAGGTAACCCGTTTAATGACGAAGCCACTTTGAGTCTTCCTTTCTATAGGATGGCCCCTGGTGGCGAAGCATTGGAACCCACAACGGAAACGGGAATTATCGCCCCAATGGAAGGTGTGTTCGTGAAAGCTACAGATTCAGGACAAACTGCTGTTTTTACCATAGAGGATAACAATAGGTTAACTATTCCCTGCCTATACATCGGCGTTTTATGCAATCGAGGCGAGGTGGTTAACAAGGCTATTGTCCGTTTCGATAATGGCAGAGCCTTGGAGAAGTTCAGTTTTGGTGAGCAGAGTGGTACTATCTATATCCCGCAAGACGGAAAGGATTATGTTGTTGCAAGTACTGGCGAGGTAGGCGAAATCCCCGTCAGCTTCAAGGCAGAGACCAACGGTAGCTACACTTTGAGCTTCACCAACGAGGAAGTCAGCTTCAGCTACCTACGCCTTATTGACAATATGACCGGTATCGAAACCGACCTGCTTGAGACGCCTTACTACACCTTCAACGCTACCACCACCGACTACACCTCGCGCTTCCGCTTGGTGTTTGCCATCGGCAGCAGCATCGATGGTGACAGTTTCGGCTATATCAATGGCAACGGCAACCTGAGCATCTTCGGTATCGAAGGTGAGGCCACCCTGCAAGTGGTTGATATACTTGGTCACGTGCTGAGCAGCGAGACCTTCAGCGGCAGCTATGAGAAGAAACTCGATGTGGCTCCCGGTGTGTATATGTTGCGTCTTATCAACGGCGACGATATGAAGACACAGAAGATAGTGATTAAGTAATCTCCGAACGCGCTTTGCGTCATTGCGAGGAGGAACGACGAAGCAATCTAGGCTGTCAGTTATTCCCTAGATTGCTTCGTTCCTCGCAATGACGACAAGCGACAATACGGATACTCTCCACAATAGCGTAGGGGATTGCGGGTCAAGCCCGCAATGACGTAAAACAGCGATTGAATGAAAAATAAGCAAAATAAAACTAAACTATCATGAAAAAACTCATCATAACAACCGCAATCGTCCTCGGACTTGGGCTGACTACTTTCGCCAATCCCAATGGTGGCGGCGTGTTCGGTCGCGGTGAATCGACTGAGCAAGGCAACCGTGAGACCACCCTGTTTGCTCCCAGACTGCCCCAACACGGACAGAATGGCAACCAGCCTGCGTCCATCGGTAGCGGCATCGTGGTACTGACCGCCCTCGGTGCAGCCTACCTCGTCGGCAAACGCCGTGAAGAGGATTAACAGTAAGCATAACGAGCCGTCCCAATCGGAGCGGCTCGTTTATTTCACATTTACAATAGTATACCTTTGCTAAATGATTACCAAAGCGCAACGCGCCCAAATGAGCCGAGGTCAAGACTGGCGGAAGGTACACCGAGAGCCTTGAAAGCTCTCATGATGGTACTGTACTGTAGGCGATACCGTGTCCGTTCTCCATTTTCGACACAAACGACTTTTTCACGCCCATGCGTTCGCCCAGTTCCTCTTGGGTCAAGCCTTGTTTCTTTCGAGCTTCCTTGATGGCCTCGCCAATCAAATATTCATCAACCTCTTTTTTCAGCTTGGCCTCAAATTTGTCTCGTCTTTCAGTCCCCACTTCTCCGATGAGTTCGTCCAGCACCTCGTCTTCTGTATAAAACTTCTTGTTGTTTTCCTTATCCTTGATGCCCATCTGCACTTTTTTGACATTGTAAAGCACTTTTCACTCGCCATCTTCCAAAGTTTTACTATCTTTTCATCATCTGGTACTCCCACTCGTCGATGAATCCTTCCGGGGTCTTGATCCAGTCTTTTCTTCTTCCGCAAAGTACAAATCCTTGTCCCTCAAACAGTTTCTGGCTTTCGGTGTTCTTCTCGTCGATGGTGCAATACACCTGATGGAGCATCAAGTCGTTGAACAGATAGTCTATACAAAGCGACAAGGCACTTGAGGCATAACCTTGGTGCCTATGGGTCTCGTCGATGAGGATGCCGACCTTGGTCCGCTCGTTAAAGGCATCGTAGTCGTAGAGGTCGATGCAGCCTATGGATTCCTTGGTGGCGTTGAGGTCAATCATCAGGCGCAGCTGCTTTTGGCCGAACAGGTCGTTGTTGCTGAGCAGGAATTGCTCAATCTGGAACAGGGAGTAGGGGACATGGGTGCCGCTGACGCGCCACACCGAACGGTCGTTCTCCCAGCGGTAGATTTGCTGCGCGTCCTCAGGCTCGGCGCAACGTAAGGTTATCGTTTCGTTTTTGGCAAACATGGCTGAAAAATCGTCACTGTCCATACGGGTTGGCACATATTTTGATTATAGCGCTCCGCATTTTGCCGACAAAAATACACTTTTTGATGCAATAAAGCGCGAAAATCAACGTAAATAATCCGAAAACTAACCCAAATAAATTGAAATAAGATGAGAAAAGTGAGCGTGATTTTGATGCTGGCTGCCATGATGGCAGCAGTATCGTGTGGCAACAAGACCCAGACACAGAACCAACAAGAACCCGTAACCCAAAACGAGCAGCCCGTCTCGCAAATCGAGCAGGCGCAGCAACCCCAATTGCAACGGACGGCTTTCATGCCTGCCGCCAATACCCCCGACTTTGTGGACGCCGCTGAGAACAGCGTCAACGCTGTCGTGCATATCATGACCAAGGTGGTGAAACAGAGCAACACCTACAATGACTTCTTCGGCGCTCTGCTTGGACAACTCTATGGCTATCCGGGACAGACCCGCAGCAACACTATGGTGGCCTATGGCTCTGGCGTTGTGCTGACCCCCGACGGTTATATTGTCACCAACAACCACGTGGTGGATGGCGCCGACGAGGTGGAAGTCACCTTTAATAATAAGGTGAAGAAAACCGCCACCATCATCGGTACCGACCCGACCACCGACTTGGCCCTTATCAAGGTGGAGGCCGAAGACCTGGACTTCCTTGTCTACGGTGATTCTGACCAGGTGCGTATCGGCGAGTGGGTGCTGGCTGTGGGTAACCCCTTCAACCTGACCTCGACGGTGACAGCGGGTATTGTGAGCGCAAAGGCTCGTGACCTCAGCATTTTGGGTGAAGGCACTTCGGTGGAGTCGTTCATCCAGACCGATGCCGCCGTCAATCCCGGAAACAGCGGTGGCGCTTTGGTGAATACCAAGGGCGAGCTGATTGGCGTCAATGCTGCCATTGCCTCCCATACGGGTTCCTACGAAGGCTATTCCTTCGCCATTCCGTCCAATATTGTGCGTAAAGTGGTCGATGACCTGCTGCTCTACGGACAGACACAACGCGGCTACCTTGGCGTGCAGATTGCCGAACTGACGGCTGAGCTGGCCGAGCAGAAGGGCTTGGAGGATGTGGAAGGTGTCTATGTGGTTGAAGCCACCGAAGGCGGCGCCGCCAAAGCTGCCGGCATGAAAGACGGCGATGTCATCACGGCTATCAACAACAAGAAGGTCAACACCAAGACCCAGCTGATGGAGACTGTGCGGCAATATCGCCCCGGCGACCAGTTGGAAGTGGAGGTGAACCGTAAAGGCAACCACCATATCTATACGCTGACGCTGCTTAACGAGGCAGGCAACGTGGAAGTGGTGAAGAAAGGCGACAGCTTCTATAACGCTGAATTCGGCCTGCTGTTGCAGCCCGTCAACCAGAATGAAATGAGCCGCCTCAATATCCGCAACGGCTTGAAGATAGTGGAGATACGCGAAGGCCGTTTCATGAACTCGGGTGTGCCGGTTGACTTTGTCATCACCAAGGTGAATGGTTATCCTGTCAACGACAAGACGGAACTGGAGAATGCCTTGAGGAGCAGACGCAACAACCGCACCACCATCGAGGGTGTCTATCCCAACGGCATGATGGGCTCGTTCTTCTACTAAAAGTAGATTTGCAGAAGATTTTTCTGAGAATCAAAAACTTCGGTACGGTTTTTGATAATATTTAACCTTGCGATTTGAGGGAAGACACCTCGTGTGTCTTTCCTTGAAGAGCGGGATTATGCAAAAAAATAAAAGGGAAGTTATGTGGAGTATGATATTGAATATGAAACAATTAAACAATTAAAGATTAAGAAAAATGAGACAACTGAAGATTTCAAAACAGATTACAGACCGAGGATCAGGTCTGGATCGCTATCTGGCCGACATCGCCAAGGAAGAGTTGCTGACCGCAGAGGAAGAGGTGGAACTGGCACAGCGCATCAAGGCCGGTGACCAAGCTGCTCTCGACAAATTGGTGCGTGCCAACCTTCGCTTTGTGGTGTCGGTGGCCAAGCAGTACCAGAATCAGGGACTGAGCCTGCAAGACCTTATCGACGAGGGTAACGTGGGTTTGGTTAAGGCCGCCCAGCGTTTCGACGAGACGCGAGGCTTCAAGTTCATTTCGTATGCCGTGTGGTGGATTCGCCAAAGCATCCTGCAGGCTGTGGCCGAACAGGCCCGTATCATCCGACTGCCTATGAATCAAGTGGGTGCGATGGCAAAAGCCAAGAAGGCTATCGCCCTGTTGGAACAGCAACTGCAGCGTAGACCCACTGTCAAGGAGATTGCAGATGCTATCGATTACCCCGAGGAAAAGGTGGAACAACTGCTCAACCTTGGTGCACGCCACGTGTCGACCGACGCCCCCTTGGATGACGAAGAGGATGCCAACTTCCTCGACATCTACGTACAGGACGACCAGACGCAGACGGATGGGGTGGTGGAGCAGGAGTCGGCCAGCAAAGCCATCAATCGTACGCTGGGTAAGCTCACCGAGAAGGAACGTACCATCTTGTGCCTGTACTACGGGATGGGTGTGCAGCGCGAGTACACGTTGGAGGAGATTGCCATGAAACTTGGCATCTCTCGCGAACGCACACGACAGGTTCGCGACAAGGCCCTGAAGCGCCTGAGAACAGAGCCCAACACAGTATTGTATCAAATGTACGCGAACCAGTGAACATAAAAAATCCGTCGGGTTATACTCGGCGGATTATTTTTTCTTTACCTTTGCACCCTAAATTCCATTTGTTATGACAGAAGATTCTCAATTTGTATTAGACGAGGCCACTGAAAGCATGGATAACACCATCAAACATCTGGAACATGAGTTCCAGGGTATCAGGGCAGGAAAAGCCAGTCCGGCAATGCTGAACGGCGTTATGGTTGAATACTATGGCACAACGGTGCCTATCGAGCAGACCGCCAACATCGGCTGCACGGATGCACGTATGATTGTGGTGCAACCTTTCGACAAGAGTGCGCTCAACAACATCGCCAAAGCCATCCTGAACGCCAATCTGGGCTTCAATCCCATCAACAATGGTGAGATTCTGCGTATCACCGTCCCGGCTCTTACCGAGGAACGTCGCCGTGAGCTGGTGAAACGTACCAAGAACGTCTCCGAGGAAGCCAAGGTAGGCATTCGTGGCATCCGCCGCAACGCCAACGACGAGGCCAAGAAACTGGAGAAAGACACCATCTCGGAGGACGAGTCGAAGCTCTTGCAGGAAGAGATACAGAAACTCACCGACAAATACATCAAGAAGATTGACGACCTCACCGAGCTGAAGTCGAAGGAAATCTTGACGGTTTGATGAAGTGAGCCGGCTATGAAGAAGTTTCTTTTTATTGCTTTCCTGCTGGCATCGTTGCAGCTTACGGCTCAAGAGATGCTGGTGGGTAGCTATAACATACGCTACAAGAACTGGAATGATAGCGTTCAGGGTGAGGTGTGGGCGAAACGCTGCCAGGTAATCTGCGATCAGGTGAATTTCATGAACCCTGACTTATTCGGAGCGCAGGAAGTGCTGTGGGGACAGCTTCAGGATATGCTGGGGCAGCTCGACGGTTACGACTACATCGGCATTGGACGCGACGATGGCCTGCGAGGCGGCGAGCATGAACCTATCTTCTACAAGAAGGACAAGTTACAGCTTTTGGATCACGGCGATTTCTGGCTCAGCGAGACCCCTGAGAAGCCCGGGAAGGGATGGGATGCGGCTTGTGTGCGCATCTGCACTTGGGGCAAGTTTGCAGTAAAGTCACAGAAAGAAGTGCGTCGCGGCTTGTTTAACCGCAGGAAGAAAGAACCACAGAAAGTGTTTTACTTCTTTAATCTTCACATGGACCATGTGGGTGTGGTGGCGCGCCGCGAGGCTGCCAAGCTGGTGGTGAACCGCGTGCGTGAGATGGCAAAGGGCTTTCCGGTCTTTATCACCGGCGACTTCAACGTGGACCAATACAACGAGATTTATTCCATCTTCACCCAATCGGGCCTGCTGAAGGACTCGTATGATGCCGCCCGCATCCGTTTTGCTGAGAATGGCACGTTCAACAGTTTCAAGACGGAGTACTATACTACTAGTCGTATCGACCATGTGTTTGTGTCGCCCGCTACGGAGGTGGAGGCTTACGGCCTGCTGACCAACAGCTACTGGACGCCTGATGATGACGATGACAAGCTCAAAGGTAGCGATGCGCCGCAGGAGATTTCGTTTGACACACATAAACGGCGGAATCCTTCAGATCACTATCCCGTGTTTGTGAGGGTTAAGCTGAACTAAAAAGAAAAAGGCAATGTGTTGAAACGCATTGCCTTTTTTGTTTGAAGTAGCGGGAATGAGAATTGAACTCATGACCTCCGGGTTATGAATCCGACGCTCTAACCTACTGAGCTATCCCGCCGTCTTTCGGGGTGCAAAAGTAGATATTTTTTCAATACAACCAAGAAAAAAGCGGAAAATATTTTTCCGCTTTTTTCTGTTTGGGTACTTATCTGTTAGTCTGTCAGCTCTTTGGCGGCTTGTTCCAGCTTGACATCGAGGGCTTTCATGCCTGCTTCGATGCCGTTGGAAGCGTCACCTTTCATGCTGAAGTAGAACTTAATCTTGGGTTCGGTGCCCGAAGGACGCACGGTAATCTTCGAACCGCTCTCGGTGAAGAATTGCAGCACATCGCTCTTGGGCAGCGCAATCGGGGTGGTCTTTCCTGTCAGCAGGTCTTTGGCCTCCTGCAACTTGTAGTCGCGGATTTCAACGACCTTTTCGCCAGCGATGACGGTGGGCGGGGTGGTGCGGAACTTGGCCATCAGGGCTTTGATTTCCTCGGTGCCGCTGATGCCTTTCTTGGTCAGAGAAACGAGTTTTTCCTTGTAGAGACCGAACTCCTTGTAGATGTCCATGAGCAGCTCGTAAGGAGTCTTGCCTTGCTCTGCGGCCCAAGCGGTGGCTTCGGCAATCATGCTGGTGGCAATGACGGCATCCTTGTCGCGGACGAAGTCGCCAGCCAGGTAACCGTAGCTCTCTTCTCCACCGCCGATGAACTGTTTCTTTCCTTCAAGTTCAAGAATCTTGTCGGCGATATACTTGAAGCCGGTCAGCACATCATAGCGGTCCACGTTGTATTTCTTGGCGATTTCAAACAGCAGTTCGGTAGTGACGATGGTCTTCACGACAAATTCCTTGCCGGTGAGTTTGCCTAACTCGCTCCAGCGGCGCAGCAGGTAGTAAAGGAAGATGCTGGCGGTCTGGTTGCCGTTGAGCAGGATGAACTCGCCCTTGTCGTCGCGCACGGCTATACCCACGCGGTCGGCATCGGGGTCGGTGGCCATCACGAGGTCGGCGTTCAGTTCTTTGGCTTTGTTTACGGCGAGGGCCATAGCAGCAGGTTCTTCAGGGTTGGGTGACTTCACGGTGGGGAAGTTGCCGTCCACCACCATCTGCTCCTCGACACAATAGACGTTCTCGAAGCCCTTCATCTTTAGGATTTCGGGTACCAAGCGGCGACCTGTGCCATGAATGGGCGTATAGACAATCTTCAGGTCTTTGTGCTTCTTGATGAGGTCCAGGGAGAGCGACAAGCCGTACACCTTATTTAAATAAATCTCGTCAAACTTCTCGTCCAGAATGGTGACGAGTTCAGGGTTGCGCTTGAAGTTGACCATCGAGGGGTCGGTGATTTTCTCCACCTCGGCGATGACGTTCTTGTCATGCGGGCTGACCAGTTGTCCGCCGTCGTTCCAATAGGCCTTATAGCCGTTGTATTCCTTGGGATTATGTGAGGCAGTCACCATCACGCCGGCATCGCATTTCATCTCGCGCACAGCGAACGAAAGCTCGGGAGTGGGACGGAGGCAGTCGAAGATATAGACCTTGATGCCGTTGGCCGACATTACGTCAGCGGTGACGTTGGCGAAGGCGGGGCTGTTGTTGCGTCCGTCGTAGGAGATGGCGATGCTGAGGTCTTTTTTCTCGGGGTGCATCTTCTTGATGTAGTTGGCGAAGCCTTGGGTGGCCATAGCCACGGTGTAGATGTTCATGCGGTTGGTGCCGGCACCCATGATGCCACGCAGGCCGCCCGTGCCGAACTCCAGGTTGCGGTAGAAGCTCTCGGTGAGTTCGTTGGGGTCGTTGTCAAGCATGTTTTGCACGCTCTTTCTCGTTTCTTCATCGTATTGCTCGGTGAGCCACGCTTTGGCTCTCTCGATGATTTTAGGGTCGGTGTTGTTCATGATATCGGGTTTTAATTTCAGACTTCAAAATTACATATTTTTCAATTCGGTGATGCAATTTTCCAAACTATCGCGCCAAAAAGGAATCTCCATTCCCGTAAATTCCTTGATTTTGCCCAAATCCAGCACGCTATAGGCAGGTCGTTTGGCTTTGGTGGGGTATTGGTCGGTAGTGATGGGATTCACTTTGCAGTTCTTTCCACCGATTTCCATGATGGCTGTGGCAAAGTCGTACCAGGTGATTTGCCCTTCGTTGGTGAAGTGGAAAGTCTCATGGATGGATGCTTTGCCGTTCTTGTTGAGCAAGGTGACGAGAGCAACGGCGAGGTCGTGTGCCCAGGTGGGGCAGCCCTTCTGGTCGACCACCACGTTGATTTCTTCTTTCGTGTCTCCCAGCATGAGCATCGTTTTCACGAAGTTCTTTCCCACTGTGGAATAGAGCCAGGCGGTGCGGACAATCATATAGTTACAGCCACTTTCGCGGATGAGTCGCTCGCCGTCGGCCTTGGTGCTTCCGTATATGGATTGCGGGTTGATGGGGTCATCCACTTGGTAGGGCTTGTCAGCATCGCCGCCGAAGACGTAGTCGGTGGAAACGTGCATCAGTAGGGCGTTGTGCTTTCGGCAGGCTTCGGCCAGCACTTTCGGTGCATGGCTGTTGACCAAAGAGGCCAATTGCGGCTCGTCCTCAGCTTTGTCAACAGCGGTATAAGCGGCACAGTTGATGCAAATATCAATCTGGTGTTCTTCGAAACAGGTCTCTACAGCTCCCTTGTCGCAGATGTCCAAAGTGTCGATGTCAGTAAAAAGCCATTGGTGATTGGAACCAGCCATTTTCTGGAGCTCGGTTCCCAATTGTCCTTTGCAGCCTGTGACTAATATATTCATGGTTGGATAAGTTTAGAAGTTGTGAACAAAAGCAATGCCCAAGGATTGCTTGAATTGAAGTTTGGGTACGTTGTCGACCACAGTTTCCACGCCGTCAATCGTCTCGTAGACGGGGAAGAGGGTGTTGTGGTCGTATTTCAGGTGGACGAAAAAGATGGTCGTGATGTATTTGCTGATGACGAAATTGATGGTGTTTTCCCAGCTGAAATCAAGATGCAGACGATGGTCTTCGTTCTTGGTCTCCAAATAGTTGTAGAAGACATCGAGCGTCGTGGTATACGTGATGTTTTTTCCAATGGGTTGCTTGTAGTTGATGATGGCATCGACACCGAGAGCGGCTGCGACATGCTCTCCGGGAATCCACAGGCTGTCGGCATCATAGTAGCCTTTCTTGACACCATAGCTTCCTTTGTCGGCCAGTTCTTGGTTGATGACGAAAGTGGCCTTGCCTGCGATGGGGCTGAGGTACACTTGAAAGTTTTCGTTCTTGGTCTTGTAGGTGAAGCCCGCCGAAAGCGTGAGATAGCCTGGCGCCATAAAACAGGAAAGCATAGTGGAGTCGTTAGGGTATTTGTATCCTTCGGCAAACTGGGTTTTGAAAGAGGCTAACATCGAGAAATTCCAGGGTCTCTTGTTCTTGGTGACGGGTGTGACGGTGTAATTGATTTCAAGTTTGTCTTCGGATTTCTCAAAGTGCTTGTCTGCGAAACGGGAAGTGCCGAAAGCAAATGCTCCGCTGAGTTTCTGCTCGAACTTTTTGTTTTGGTAGATGAAATTCAGGTTGGCAAAGGCTTTTCCCGAGGCACTACTTTCACCGCCTGCCGCCCAATTGGATAAAGCTAACTGATTGATGCTGATTCCGTAACTGCCATGAAAACTTGTCCTTTCGTTGATGATGTCGATGATGTTCTCTCTCGGGCGCGGTCCTTCGGGACGTTTGGGCGTCAGCGAGTCTAAGTGTTGGTTGATGGCGGATAACTCGTCTTCTAAGGTTTTTTGCTCCACGAGGATGTCGCTGTGCTCCTGGTTGAGGTCGCTCAGGGTGCTTTCAAGTTGTTGCAGCTCTTGTCCTATCTGCTCTTGCTGGCGCAGCAGCAAATGCTTGATTTGTACGTATTCAAGGGTGTTTCTGCAGATGGAATCGACAGCGGGGGTCATAAAAGGATAGACCACCTGCCCGTATAGACGGGAGGTGGCTATCACAGTGATGATTGTCAAAACGATGTGGATAAAATGCCTGTCTGTGAACCTCATTGTAATCAGTGTTTTATTGATAACGGAAGTTCAGGCAGATTATTACGCTTCTTCTTCAATCGAAATCTTTTGGTTGGTCTGGTAAAGGTGTTTCTTGACGTTTTCGTGTTGATAAGAAACCTTGGTCCAGATTTCAACACTCTTCTTGATGCCGAGAATACGGCGATAGGTGATACGCATATCTTCGCCGAGGCTATGGTAGATGAGGCCCGAGATACCGACGTAGAACGGACGTGAGCACTCCTTGCAGATGCGGATGGCTTTGTAGATACAAGTGCCAAACCACGATATGTGCTCCATATTGTTGTCCGAACCGGTCTTGGTACCCATGATGTGGCCGTGATCCATACCCATTGCAAATTCAAGACCGGCAATGTGGGCAAACTTGTCCTTGTAGGTCTCGCTCAGCGCGGAGGCAATCTTCATGGCGCATCTGACCGCTGTAGCCTGGTCCTCTTCCTTGCCCGGGAATACCACCAAGAGAGAATTTGGGGAATAACAGTTGACGAAACCACCGTCTTTCTCTGCAATGGCACTCAGTATCCTATAGTACATCGTATAGGCTTGGGCCATCTTTCTTCGTCCTTGGTCCTTCAATACAGCGAGTGCGTTTTTGATCTCAAAGTAAATGATAGTGGACTCCATATAGATGCCCGTGCAGTTGTTGTCAAGCTCTGAGGCCCGGTTAATGTCTTTTGTCTCAACGTAGTCAAAGTCAGCTTTTGACAGCGTAGCGAGTTGTTCTGATAGTTCGTCTTTCCAGTTCATAAAAGTTTTGGTTTAAAAGTGAAATGTCGATAAAAAGGTTCTATTATTCCATATTAGTATAGACGGCTTGCACATCCTCGTCCTCGTCCAGTTTGTCGAGGAACTTCTCGATTTCCACCATTTGCTCGTCGGTGAACGAGGTGGTGCTGTTGGGGAAACGTTGCAGGTTGGCCTTCACGATGTTGATTTTGCGCTCTTCGAGTGCGTCGTGCATAATGCCGTAGTCGGTCCAAGCCGTGTAGACGGTAGTCGTGGTGGTGCCTTCCTCTTCATCGGTCTCGGAGACGATTTCGTCCAGGCCGTAGTCAATCAGCTCAAGCTCCAGTTCGTCCTTGTCCATACCGGCGGGCATCTCGATTTCGAAGACGGCCTTGCGGGTGAACATAAACTCCAGCGAACCTATGGGCAGGAATGAGCCGCCGCATTTGTTGAAGTAGGACTTGACGTTGGCAACGGTACGGGTGGTGTTGTCCGTGGCGCATTCCACCATGCATTGTATGCCGTAGGGGCCTTTGCCTTCGTAGGTGATTTCAACGAGGTTGGCAGCATCCTTGTCGGTAGCACGCTTGATAGCGGCATCGATGTTGTCCTTGGGCATATTCTCCGCCTTGGCGTTCAGGATGGCTTGGCGCAGTTTGGGGTTCATATCAGGGTCGGGGCCGCCTTCCTTGGCAGCGATGGTAATCAGTTTTCCGAGTTTCGGGAACACTCTTGACATGTGTCCCCATCTTTTCATCTTGGCCGCTTTGCGGTATTCAAATGCTCTTCCCATTGTAATGTGTTTTAATGATAAAATTGGGCGCAAAGATAGTAAATCGTCTCATATGTTGGCGCATTAATGAATCAAAAATCTTGCGATTCGACTATTTTTTCTTATTTTTGCAGCTAAAACAGGGGTATGAAAGTATTGGTAATTACCGAGACGGATTCGTGTTGCGGCCCTATGGCGGCTGCGTTCCTCAATGATTATTCCTTGTCGATGGAGGCATTTTCTGTGGGCCGCCACCCATCGTCATCGATGGATGCCTTGACGGTTGACGCGATGCGGGAATGTTTTGCCGATTTGCAGGATTATAGGCCGCAAGGCTTGGAATCCGTCGACCCTTCGGTTTTCGATGCGATATACGAATGTCCTGACTTGCCAGCTCCCGCGACGATGGAGGAGGCGAGGCGTATCCGCGATTTCATCAAGAATGAGGCTTATCTGTTTTCATCGGTATAACAAAAAAACCGCCCCGGTAAGGAGCGGCTTTTTATTTGAGTTGGAGTAATTCCAAGCTTAGGCTTCGGCAGGAGCCTCTTCAGCGGGAGCAGCAGCTTCCTCGGCGGCAGCTTCAGCGGCGGCTTCAGCGGCGGCTTCGGCTTCAGCAGCCTTGCGGGCTTCCATCTCGGCGAGCTTGCGCTTGGCAATCTCGGCGGCACGGGTCTCGTTGACTTGCTTCTCAGCCTCGATGCGCGTCTTCTTCTCGTTGCGGGCTTTCTCTTCGCTAGCCTTCACGATACCGGCGGCTTTGGCTTCCTTCTCCTTCATCCAGTTCTGGAACTTGACTTCGGCTTGCTCTTCCGTCATAGCGCCTTTCTGCACGCCACGCAGCAGGTGATACTTCAGCATGACGCCGGTCTTGCTGAGCAGCGAGCGGGCGGTGTCGGTCGGTTGAGCGCCAACGCTGTACCAATACAGGGCTCTGTCAAACTTGATGTTGATTTGAGCAGGATTGGTGAGCGGGTTGTAGGTGCCTAATTTCTCAATGAATTTACCATCACGTGGTGCGCGAGAGTCGGCAACTACGATGTGATAGAAGGGCTGACCCTTCTTGCCATGTCTTTGCAATCTAATCTTTGCAGGCATAAAATTGTTGTTTTAAGTTGATTTTTAATGAATTAACTAAAACCTACCCGAGGTTTCGGCTGCAAAAGTACAAAATTTCCCTGAATTGGCTCATAAACAGAAGTTTTTTTCTTTTTTCTTGCTTTTTCCTTGATTGCGAAGAAATATTTCCTATCTTTGCCCCATTCAAATCAGTATTAACCTTTAAATCTTATACGTCAAAAACAAAATTCTTTCTTTATGAACAACGACAACTTCGAAACCTCATTGAAGGCATGGAATGAAAACGAAAAAGCCGCCAACGAACTTATCAACATCGTAGGTAGACTGTGGTACGACAAGTCAGTGGAACTCATCTTGTTGCGTTCGCTGTTAGTCAACCGTGGTTCGGGTAAGATCCTGAACAAACACATGCGTGCTGAGAATGTGTTGGGCAAGCCCGTCCGTGTTCAGGACTCCCTGCTCATCGCCAAAGCTCTCCTTGCTGAGAATCTCGCCCCTGCACGTATCGACCTTGGCCGTCTCAACTCGGAGTGGACGGATGAGAAAGAAAAGTACAATAACAATGTTACCGCTTTCGTGCGCGACAAGCTTGGCTACATTATCGACGCCAATCCGCGTAGTAATAAGGTGCAGGATGTGATTCTCTACGGTTTTGGCCGTATCGGACGTATCCTTTGCCGCGAGTTGACCGAGATGGCCGGTAGGGGAGACGCCCTCCGTGTTCGCGCCATCGTCACCCGCAAGAACTCACCCGAGGACATCCTGAAGCGTATCAACCTCTTCCGTACCGACTCGGTGCACCGTTATTTCCACGGCGTGTGCTATCCTCTGCCTGAGGAGAATGCCATGATGGTCAACGGACAGAAGATTCTCTTCCTCGAAGCCAAGAATCCCGAAGACCTCGACTACACGCAATATGGCATCAACGACGCTCTGTTGATTGACAACACGGGTGCTTTCCGCGATCGTGAGAACCTCTCGCGTCACCTGCAGGCCAAGGGTGTGGCCAAGGTGTTGCTCACCGCTCCCGGCAAGGGCGACATCCCGAATGTAGTCTATGGCGTCAACCAAGACACTCTCGACCTTGAGAACGAGACCGTCTTCTCAGCCGCTTCCTGCACCACCAACGCCATTGTTCCTGGCTTGGAAGTGATGTTGAAGAACTTCGGTATCGTGAAGGGTCACATCGAGACCATCCACAGCTACACCAACGACCAGAACCTGCTGGACAACTACCACAAGAAAGAGCGTCGTGGACGTTCCGCCGCTTTGAACATGGTGATTACCGAGACGGGTGCCGGCAAGGCCGCCGCCAAAGCCATCCCTGCCTTGAAGGGCAAGCTGACGAGCAATGCCGTTCGTGTTCCTACGCCGGATGTCTCCTTGGCAGTTCTGGCTCTCGACCTTGAGCGCGAGACCACAGTCGAAGAGGTGAACGAGACCTTCCGTAAGGCCTGCCTCGAGGGCACTCTCATCGAGCAGATCCGCTTCAGCAACAACACCGAGTTCGTCTCCTCAGACGGCATCGGCGACAGCTGCGCCTGCATCTTCGATGCTCCTGCCACTAAGGTCAGCGAAGACGGCAAGACCGTGATCCTCTATCTGTGGTACGACAACGAGTTCGGCTACAGCAACCAGGTGATCCGCCTCGCCCGCCACATCGGCCAGGTGAAGAGCTATCGTTACTATTAATCTATAGTAACAAGTTCATGCAAACAACAAAAGGTGTCGAAAGGCACCTTTTGTTGTTTTATTTTTTGGGGGTAGTGATTAGGTTAATTGGCCGTTGTCCCTTTTCGAGCGACATGCCTTTTCTCTGCGAGCGACATGCCTTTTCTCTGCGAGCGATATGCCTTTTCTCTACGAGCGATATGCCTTTTCTCTACGAGCGATATGCCTTTTCTCTGTCAGCGATATTTTTACCCTATCTGAAACCGCTAAGTTTAAGCGAAGCATAGGTGAGCTTTTCGAGCGAAAAGCCGTAATACTTTTATAATAATAATGGTAGATTAGCGAAATTTTTACTATCTTTGCACCAAATATGACACCTCTGATTGAGACATAAGAAACAGAGGGCAATCATCAATGTTTGAATAGAAGACACAAATGATTAACATACGTAAACTGGAATCCGAACTGTGGGAGTCGGCTGACCTGCTGAGGCAAGGGAGCAAGCTGACGAGTAGCCAATATTGTATGCCTGTTCTGGCTTTGCTGTTTCTGCGCTATGCCTATAGTCGCTTCAAAATGGTGGAGGCTGAGATTTTGGAGAACCGTCCGAAGCGTGGCGGTCGTGTGATGCCGGTGGAACCAAGCGACTTTGCAGCCAAGAGTGCCCTTTTCCTGCCTAAAGAAGCCCAGTTCGACTATTTGGTCAACCTGCCCGACAATATCATTGATGCCCATCTGAAGACCAAAGACGGACACCCCATCAATTCCTTGGGTGAGGCGGTGAACAACGCGATGCAGCTGGTGGAAGACCAGAGCGAACAGCTGACGGGTGTATTGCCCAAGACCTACACGATGTTTGCCGATGACCTGCTGCGCGAATTGCTCCGCATCTTCAACAACAAGACTATCGACGAGGTGGGCGGCGACATTATCGGGCGCATCTACGAGTATTTCCTCTCGAAGTTTGCAAAGGCTGTGGCCAGCGATGATGGGGTATTCTTCACGCCCAAGTCTTTGGTGAAGATGCTGGTAAATGTGTTGGAACCCACTCAAGGCGTGATGCTTGACCCCGCTTGCGGTAGTGGTGGTATGTTTGTGCAGACGGGCGACTTCGTGAATCAAGCAGGCCTGAATGCCAATACCCAGATGACTTTCTTCGGACAGGAGAAAGTGGAGTATAACGCACAGCTTTGTCTGATGAATATGGCGGTACACGGGTTGAACGGCAAGATTATCTCTGGCGACGAGGCCAACTCGTTCTACCATGATGCCCACAACCTCGCAGGCAAGTGTGACTACGTGATGGCCAATCCGCCCTTCAATGTGGACAAGGTGAAAGCCGAATCCGCTTCCGCCGCAGGTCGTCTGCCCTTCGGATTGCCAGGCGTAAACGCCAAGACCAAGGAGGTGGGCAACGCCAACTATCTTTGGATTAGCTATTTCTATGCCTACTTGAACGACCACGGACGTGCGGGTTTTGTGATGGCCAGTTCAGCTACCGATAGCGCCAACAAAGACCGCGACATCCGCGAGAAGCTGGTACGTACAGGCGATGTGGACGTGATGGTGAGCGTGGGCAACAATTTCTTCTATACCCTCTCTTTGCCCTGCTCGTTATGGTTCTTTGACCGTAACAAGAATGTTGACATTCGCGACAAGGTGCTCTTCATTGATGCCCGTAATTACTATACGGTGGTTGACCGTACCCTCAACGAATGGACGGAGTGGCAGTTGCGCAACCTGCAGGCCATCGTACATCTCTATCGGGGAGAGAAAGAGAAATACAATAAGTTGATAAATGACTATTTGGAGATATTGGATAATGTTTCAGCTCCTCTTAAGGCTGAACGTCTCGAAGAAGTAATAAAAACAGGCGAAAAAGAATATTCAACGAGGTTCTCCGCTGTTTTAGAGCACGAGAAGAAGCAGGCCAAAGAGGCAATAGCAACGGCCACTCGCAAAGAGAAGAAACAAGTGGAAGCAGAGTGGAAAGAAACAATAGAGCACTGGGAAGATTTGGTTGAAACAGCTCGTCAATTTGAATGGCTTACGGAAAAGTTTGGAGATGGTGAATACAAAGACGTTTTGGGTCTCTGCAAGATGGCCACCATTCAAGAGATTGAGGAGAAAAACTACTCGCTGACCCCTGGTGCCTACGTGGGTGTGGCCGAACAAGAAGACGACGGCGTGGACTTCCACGAGCGCATGAATGAAATCCACACGGAACTTGCACGGCTGAATGAAGAGGCCAATGTGCTGATGGATGAGATTTTGAAAGAATGGGAGGAACTGAAATGAACGAGATGGAAAAGAACAAACAGATTATCGATGCAAGAGCCGAGCAATTGGCTAATCGCATAGAAGCATTGGTCGTTGAAGCACGGAGAAAGGTGGCCTCAACAGCCAATGTCGTTATGGTTTATACCTACTTTGAAGTGGGTCGGTATATTATTGAGGACGAACAAGGAGGAAAAGCTCGTGCAGAATACGGACAGGGTGTATTGAAAAGAGTCTCTGCACTTCTTACATCAAGGCTTGGCAAGGGATGGTCGGTTGACACGTTGGAAAAGACACGGCGTTTTTTCCTGACATTCTCAAATTCCGCTACACCGCAGCGGATTTTGCCAGAAGGCGAGAATTCCGCTACAATGCAGCGGAAATTCGTACTGTCGTGGAATCATTACCAGATACTCTCGCATGTTGATTCACCAGAGGCTCGTAGTTTCTATGAGATAGAGGCGTTTAAGCAACAATGGAGCACGCGACAACTGCAACGCCAAATAGGCAGCGGACTTTATGAGCGACTGGTATTGAGCAGAAACAAGGACGAAGTGATGAGACTGGCTACAGAAGGACAGGTAGTTGAAAAGCCGACGGACATTATTAAAGATCCGCTTGTCTTGGAATTCTGTGGCTTGAAGCCTGACGCATCCTATAGCGAGACGGACCTTGAAAGTGCTATCATCAGCCGCCTGCAAGACTTCTTGCTTGAGATGGGAAAAGGGTTCCTGTTTGAGGCACGACAAAAACGTTTCACCTTTGAGGAACGCCATTTTTATGTCGACCTCGTGCTTTACAACAGGCTCTTGCAATGCTATGTGCTCGTTGACCTGAAAATGGACGACCTCACCCACCAAGACCTTGGGCAGATGCAGATGTATGTACACTATTACGACCGCTATGTGAAAGAGGATTTCGAGAAGCCGACCATCGGCATCCTGCTTTGCGAGCGCAAAAACGATGCTCTCGTGGAACTGACGTTGCCCAAAGAGGCCAACATCTATGCCCAACAATATGCGCTTTGCCTGCCCGACAAGGCCTTGCTCCAACAGAAACTGCGTGAATGGATTGCTGAATTTAAAGGAAAGGAGGACAACCCATGAGCGAGTGGAAGAAAACGATAAGAATCGATATACAAAAAGCTTGGGAGGAGCTGAAATGAGCAAGAAATCCATACGCTTTTTCAACGACCGAGAAGTGAGGGCTGTTTGGGATGAGGAGCACAGCAAATGGTGGTTCTCAGCCACCGATATAGTGCGCGCCATCAACAATGAGGATGATTACATCAAAGCGGGCAACTACTGGCGTTGGCTCAAAAAGAAGCTAAACTCAGAGGGCATTCAACTCGTGAGTGTCACTCACGACTTCAAATTCCAAGCCCCCGACGGCAAGCAACGCGCTGCCGATGCATTGGATGCTGAGGGTGTGCAGACTTTGGCAAAACATTATCCCAACAATCGAGCCGGTGCTTTCCTCGACTGGTTCACCTACAGCGACAATTCCATCGACGGACAGAGCAAGAAAAAGGCCTATTCACTCATAGAAAGTGGTTTGATGGATAGCATGGAACCCGGCACGGTGCAGTGTCTGCAACAGATTCATGCCTACCTCTTTGGCGGGCTATACGACTTTGCGGGCAAGATACGCACCAAGACCATCTCGAAAGGCGGCACCTTGTTTTGCCGTGCCGAATATCTTTTGCAGAATTTGAGCATGATTGAGGCGATGCCCGAAACGACTTTCGATGAGATTGTGGAAAAATATGTGGAGATGAACATGGCGCATCCTTTCATGGAGGGCAACGGACGCTCGACACGCATCTGGCTCGACTTGATTTTCAAAAGAAGGATGAAGAGATGTGTGGATTGGAGCAAGATTGACAAGAAAGAGTATCTTGACGCCATGCACAGAAGCACGACCGATGCAAGCGGCATAAAGGCTTTGCTGGCCCAGGCACTGACCGACCGCATCGATGACCGCGAAATCTTCATGAAAGGCATTGACTATTCCTATTATTACGAACAAGAGGATGACGTTAAGGTCGTGGATGAAGGAAAGGAGAACAACCCATGAGCGAGTGGAAGAAAGTAAAGTTGGGAGAAATTACGGAATCATGCTTGGGTAAAATGCTTGATGCTGAAAAAAATCGTGGAGAGTTCAAACCTTATCTTGCAAACTTAAATGTTAGATGGGGAAGTTTTGATACGGACAATTTATCTTTGATGAAATTTGAAGAAGATGAGGATGAGAGATATGGTATTAAGTATGGTGATTTGATTATCTGTGAGGGTGGTGAGCCTGGAAGATGTGCTATATGGAAGGAACAGCTTCCTGATATGAAAATTCAAAAGGCTCTTCATAGAGTTAGACCAAAGGATGGATTGGTGGATAATTTTTATCTTTTCTATTGGTTTTTGCATGCAGGCAAATCTAATTGGATAGACCAGTATTGTACTGGGGCAACTATAAAGCATTTACCAGGGCAAAAACTCAAAGAGGTAATAGTTGATTTGCCTCCAATTGAAGTCCAGCACCGCATAGCCACCATCCTTTCCCGCTACGACACCCTGATAGAGAACTATCAAAAGCAAATCAAGCTGTTGGAGGAAGCCGCCCAGCGGCTTTATAAGGAATGGTTTGTTGACCTTCGCTTTCCTGGGTATGAGAATGTTAAGATGGTGGATGGCTTGCCGGAGGGGTGGGAGAGGAAGAAGTTGGGAGAATTGGTAGAATTCAAACGAGGTAAGACCATCACAAAGAAGGAAGTAGTAGAGGGGAATATACCTGTAGTTGCTGGTGGACTTGAACCCGCATATTATTGTGACAAGTCAAATACAACAGATAGGGTCATTACAATAAGTGGCTCTGGTGCAAATGCAGGCTTTACAAGGATGTATTTTGAAAAAGTCTGGGCTTCAGATTGTTCTTTTGCAGATACTTCTGCTACTCAGTATTTGCATTTTGTATTTTGTTTTTTGAGGGAAAACAAAACTGTAATTGACAACATGCAAAAAGGTGCGGCCCAGCCTCATGTTTACGCAAAAGACATTAATTCATTGGAGGCTTTGTTGTCGACCAAAGAAATCCTAAACTTGTTTGAAATAAAAGCATCAAAAATATTTGATAATATTGCGTCATTGCAAACTCAAATCCGCCTTCTCACCGAGGCCCGCGACCGCTTGCTGCCGAGGCTGATGGGAGGGGAGATAAAAATGAAAGTATAAACAAAAAAAATATTTGACTATGACAACAGGAACAATTATCTCAATCGTTTTGGGTATAGCAGGCATAATGGCCACTATCATTTTTACAATGCTGCAAATGAAGAAAAGAAAGATTGATCATTATTTTATAAATTCCTATGATGTAGGAAAAGGATTAACTGATGTTTTCCCTGAATTCCAACTGCATTATGGAAACGAAGTCTTGTCTAAAAATGTAAAAGTTCTTCAAGGTGGTTTTATGAATACTGGTAGAAATGATATTGGAGATAACGGGAAAAAAACAAGCTTCAAACTTATTTTGCCTAGTGGATGTATTGTAAAAAATGCAAAGGTGTCGCCCAAGGACAATGGACTAAAGGTGAATTGCCCAATTAAAAATGAAGATAGTTGGATTATTGAACAAAAAAGAGAAGAGAATGAATTGAGTTTCGAAATCGATGGAATAATGAAATCTAAAGAATGGTTTAATTATATTGCAATTGTCGAAACACCTAATGGAATGGGTGATTTATATAAGCAATTGAGGCTTGACCACAGGATAAAAGACACGACAATAAAGCATATATATTTGGGACCGAATTACAATAATAGGATGTCATCATCCAAAGCCATGGTTTTTATTTCTGTATTTGGTTTTCCATTATTTCTAAGCGCAATAGTATTCTATTTTCTGCATCCAGAAGCGGTATTACGTATTGTTAATTCCAGTCCAAATGGTGTTGGCATTTTTATTTTTTTGGTGCTATTCTTGGCTTTTTTTATCTTTTCGAGTTTTTTCATGGCTGTTTTATTTGAGAATTTGGGAAGGAGAGGCCGTGTTGTCAAATGGCTTATGAAAAAACAGAATGGTTCTGATTATGGTCTATTTGAGTCGTTCTTTATTTAATTTGATGAAGAATTGCGTTATTGATGATTCCCGCGACCGTTTGCTGCCGAGGCTGATGGGCGAGGAAATAAAAATAATATCTTAAAAACATACTAATATGAGAGACATCATTAGAGAAATCGTTTATAAGGAATACAAAGAAAAGTATTCAGAAAAAACAAATAAAAGGATTTGTGCATTATTGAATTCAGGTAGCAATTCTTTTTCACTGATAATAGATATTGGTAGTGCTGTGAATCGATTGAGAAAAGAGATAGAGAATCGCCCATCATACATAGGTGTTAATCAAGAAAAGGTGATTGAAATAATTACTTACGAATTTCGTAGTGCAATCTATGATAGCCGTATTGTTTATGATGAATTGTTGAAAAAACTATGGGCTTCCCCGGCAGATGGAATTGTTGAAAATGAGAATTCGGACAGTATTTATTCTATTGTTGATGAAGTTTCTAAAAGTATTTATATCATCTCTGATGAATATAATGTGAAAGAGAAGAGTCTTGTTGTGAATATGTATGTAAATAGACCTCATACTATTGATGTTTTTTTCTGTATTAGGAAAAGAAATAGGAAATCCGTCTCCAAAGTAAATGAGTTTGGGGAAAAAACAATCAGAGACTATGTCTATGAGTTTTATTTCATGGTTGGGGATAAAGTTGTTAAAACTGACGAGACGCATCTGCTTTATTTTGAGATTTTAACAAAACGACCAGAACTTCCAATTATTAAGGAATATGGGCCTTCAGATTATGCTTTATTGAAGGATTTTGTAGAAGAAAGAGACAAAAACAATGTCGTTTTTGAAATTTTTGAAGGAATAAATGACGGTATACCATTATACAAATACATGGATTTGGAATCCGCATTGCTGTGCTTGGAAATGAAACAAGGAAGTGGTAAGAAACCCAATATTCGTTTTGTTGAGCCGACGAGTTGGGATGACCAGTATGAAGGAAGGTTCTATTGCGCAAAGTATGAACATTATGATAGTGATGGAAATATTGTTGATGTAGATCCTAAAGATGTTCCGTTTTTATACGCTTGTTGTTTTAGTTCGAAACAAGATAACGAGGCTGCATGGGTGTTATATTCTCATAAAAGAACAGGCATGGCCTCTCGATGTGTGGAATTCACTTTGGATGGCTTGAAACTTAAACAACAATTGGTGAGGAATTTAAGAGATTGCTCCATTTATGTCGGATTGGTTCAATATATGAAGAAAGAAGACATAGACCGTATTCATAAACCATTTGATAATAACAATCAACCTAATGAAAACTATGGTAAGTATTTCAGACCGTTTACAAAAGAGTTTTACCTATATTTGTTGTTATTGAAAAGATTGGCTTTTGAACATGAAAAAGAAGTCAGGATATTCATTATTCCAAATAATGAAATAGGTAAAGAAAAGGCAATGAGAGGAAAGGATGGGGAATTTCCTTCAGATGAAGATAAAAAACCACACCCCTTATTCGTAGATATTGATTGGATTGAAGTTATTAAAGAAGTGAGAATTAATAATAATATGAGTAATTGGTCGAACTACGAAATTTCGCTTTTGCAAGACAGATTGAATGAATTAGTGGAAGAGAAAAAGATAAAAGAAGGGTTGGATGATGATAAATACAAAGAGCTTTTGTCTAATGTAAAACTGAAAGATGTTAACTTGTATAAAGATGAAGCTTTAGCTGAATACCCTATCACGATTATAACAAATCAATAAGAGTTTTCATTATGTCACACGACTATAGCGAAGACCAACTGATACAGAAGAGCGCAGCAGAGTTCATGGAAAAGGAACTCGGATGGACGAGCGTCTATGCCTTCGATAAGGAGACACTTGGTACAGAGGGCATATTGGGCCGCAACAACTATCATGAAGTGTTGCTCACCCGCCATTTCCGTAAGGCACTCAAGACCCTCAACCCTTGGCTGACCGACAAACAGCTGGCAGAGGCTACTGAACGCATGACGGAACACATGAGCAGCCAAACGCTCATGCAAATCAACGAGCAGAAGTATCAGTTGATTCGCGATGGTATTCCTGTGACCCGTGTGAAGCCCAATGGCGAAACGGAAGAGGTGAAGGCAAAAGTTATCGACTTCCAGTCGCCCGAAAAGAACGAGTTCCTTTGTGTCCGCGAGCTTTGGGTGTATGGTTCGCTGTATCGCCGCAGGGCTGATATCGTGGGATTCGTCAACGGTATTCCTTTGCTCTTTATGGAGCTGAAGAACCACGATGTGGAGGTTGAGGATGCCTTTAACCAAAACTACCGCGACTATCTCGACACCATCCCGCAACTGTTCTATCATAACGCTTTCATCATGTTCAGCAACGGATTGGAAGCGCGAGTGGGTACCATCGACTCGAAATGGGAGTTCTTCCACGAATGGAAACGATTGAAAGAAGAGGATACAGGTAACATTGAGTTGCCCACTATGCTAAGCGGCATCTGCAAGAAAGAGAACTTCCTCGACCTCTTGGAGAATTTCATCCTCTACGACCACAGCGGCGGACGGACAGCCAAGATTATGGCCCGGAACCATCAATATCTGGGGGTGAACCAAGCGGTAGAAAAATATCGCAATCGTGAGTTATTGGATGGTAAGTTGGGTGTGTTCTGGCATACACAAGGGAGCGGCAAAAGTTATTCGATGCTCTTCCTCTCGCAGAAAATACGGCGCAAGTTTGAAGGCTCGCCTACCATCGTGGTGCTTACCGACCGCGACGAGCTGAACAAACAAATCAGCGACACCTTCGAGAACTGCGGTCTGTTGGGCAACGTGAAAGCCAAAAAGTTCATCGCCACCAGCGGCGAAGACCTAAAAACGAAACTGAAAGGCAATCCCTCGTTCATCTTCTCCCTCATCCAGAAATTCAATGACCCCCAAGCCGAACCCATCTATCCCGACCACGACATCATTGTAATGAGTGACGAGGCACACCGCACTCAGAACGGCATCTTTGCCGACAACTTGATGCATCTCTTGCCCACAGCTCACCGCATCGGATTCACGGGTACGCCGCTCTTGTCTAATGACAACATTACGGCTCGTACCTTTGGCGGCTACGTCAGTATTTACGACTTCAAACGGGCTGTGGAAGACAAGGCCACCGTTCCGCTCTTTTATGAGAATCGTGGCGAGAAACTGCAAGAGCTGAAAAATCCCGAAATCAACGAAGAGATAGCCGCTGCCTTGGAGCAGGCCGGCGATATGGATACCTCGCAGTTAGCCAAGCTGGAAAGAGAGTTCGCGAAAGAAGTACATTTGCTGACGGCTAAGAGCAGACTGCGCATCGTGGCTCAGGACTTCGTCAAACATTACAGCGACCTGTGGACCTCAGGTAAGGCCATGATGGTGAGCTACAACAAAGTGACCTGCGTGAGGATGTACAACTACGTTCAGGAATACTGGCAGCGGGAAATCAAGGCAATAGAGGAACAGATTGAAGTTTGTACCTCACAGCAAGAGGTGCAGGAGCTGATACGCAAGCTGGAATGGATGCAAGAGACGGAGATGGCTGTGGTGGTGTCGCAAGAGCAGAACGAGATACAGACCTTCCAGAAATGGGGTCTCGATATTACGCCCCATCGTGAGAAGATGGAGAAACGCGAGTTGGACAAGGAATTCAAGGACAGCGACTCGAAATTGCGCATTGTCTTTGTCTGTGCCATGTGGCTGACGGGGTTTGACGTGAAAACATTGTCGTGCCTTTACATCGACAAACCCATGAAAGCCCACACGTTGATGCAAACCATAGCCCGCGCCAACCGAGTAGCAGAAGGCAAGACTAACGGACTCATCATCAACTATATCGGTATCGTGAAGGCCCTGCGTCAAGCTTTGGCCGACTATACTGCCAATCCTGAAGGACATGAAGGCGGTAACGACCCGACGGTGGACAAGCAAGAACTGATAAAGCATGTGTTAGAGACTATCGCCGCAGCCGATGCCTTCCTGAAAGAGCATGATTTCGACTTGGAGACTCTCATCAATGCCGAGAACTTTTGGAAACTATCGCAACTGAAAAAGGCAGCCAACGCGATGTGCGAAACGCTGGAAATCCGAAAGACCTACTGCACCTTTGCCACCACGTTACTGAAGCTGTGGAAATATCTCGACCGTGAGGATATCACACACGAGATGAAGCAACGGAAAGACGCCATAGAAGCCATCTATAAAGAGTTGCAGAAAAAACGAAAGCATGCTGATATTACTGACTTAAGTGTGGCGATTAACAACATTGTAAACGCCCATCTGGAGATTGAGGAAGGGGAAGACATGATGGCAGATTCACGGCGATTCGACATCAGCGGCATCGATTTCGACCTGTTGCGGCGCGAGTTTGCCAAGAGCCGTGAGAAGAACCTCATCATGAAGGATATTCAGGATTTGTTGCAGGAGCGTATCGCCCAGATGCTGTCTGCGAATCCCTCGCGCATCAACTTCTATGAAAAGTATCAGGAAATCATCCACGACTACAACAACGAGCAAAATCGTGTCACTATCGAAAAGACTTTCGAGGATTTGATGAAGCTGTCGGATGAATTGACCGAAGAAGAAAAACGCTATGTCCGCGAGGGCTTTGAGAATGACGAGCAACTCTCGATGTTTGACGTGCTGATGAAAGACGACCTGACTAAAGAGGACATCAAGAAATTGAAGAAAGTCGCTGTGGAGCTATTGGCCAAAATAAAGCATTTGCTCGCAACGATGGACCATCCCTTCGACAAGCAGGAGACCAGATCGACCCTAATTGTCGCCATCCGCGATTTGCTATGGGAAGAATTGCCACAAAGCTATCCCGACGACAGCATCAACCACTATCGGGATGCGGTGTATGACTACATCAGCCAACGGTATGGAAATGTCGCATAGGATATCTTGCCCAAAATCCGTGCAATTCCAGACTTTTTTAAATAATACCACCAGCATCCGTTGATTTTTCGTATTTTTGCCGCCTTATTTGCAAATCAAAATCTAATGGACAATAAAAACACCCTTATTGGTTTTATTCTCATCGCAGCCATACTCTTCGGCTGGATGTACTTCATGACCCCGTCGAAAGAACAATTGGCTGAGCAGCAGCGCATCCAGGACTCTATCCGTCGCGCACGGCTTGAACAGATGGCCATAGACTCACTCCGTGAGGCAGAACGCCAACAACAGGCCGCAGCACTTGCACAGGTTGCCGACACGATGACGGCTTCTCTTGATTCAGCCACCTACGCCCAGCAGCAGACCAACATCCTGCGCGACAAATACGGTATCTTCATGGGTGCCGCCCAAGGCGCGGAACGCACTTGGACCATTGAGAACCAGCTGCAAAAACTGACCTTCAGCAATAAGGGCGGTTTCATGAACAAGGTGGAACTGAAAGACTATAGGACTTACGACTCGTTGCCCCTCGTCATGTTTGACACGACTACGGCCAAGTTCGACCTGTCGTTCTTCGCCAACAACCGCATCGTCAACACCTCGCAGTTCTATTTCCAACCTTATATTAATGGCAAGCCCTATACGGGTGGCGACCTGACGGTGGGAGAGGGCGACAGCCTTGTGTTTGCCATGCGTCTGCTCTCCGACAACCCGCAGAAGTATCTTGAGTATGTGTATACCATCCATAGCGACAACTATATGATGGGCTTCGACATCCATACGGTTGGCCTGAAAGACGTGATTGCCACCAACGCCGACTATATGAGCATCGACTGGGATGTCGACCTGATGAAGCAAGAGAAGAGCGCGGACCGCTTTGCCGACGAGTCGGTGTACTACCGTTCGCTGAACGACAAGGATGTTGACCATCTGGTGGTGAACAAGGATAGCGAGCAGACCGTCACCAACAAACTGAAATGGGTGAGCTTCAAGCAACGTTTCTTCTGCAACGTCATCGTTGCCGACAAGGAGTTTGAGAACGCCCGTATGGCTATGCGCACCCGCAAGTCCAACAATCCGCGCTACTACAAGTCGATGTCGGCCAACATCGAGGTGTCTTACGACTTCCGCGCCGAAGAGAACCTCATCCCGATGCATCTCTATTTCGGCCCCAACCATTTCAAGACCTTGCGCAGCTATAAGATAGGTTTGGAGGACCAAATCAACTTGGGTAACTTCTTCCTGATCCGTTGGATTAACTATGGTGTCATCGAGGTGTTCAACTGGCTGAGCCATTACGGTTGGAACTACGGTATCGTTATCCTCGTCCTGACCATTATCATCAAAACCTTGCTTTTCCCCTTGGCGTTCAAGTCCTACAAGTCGTCGGCCATCACCCGTGTGCTGAAGCCTGAGATGGAAGCCATTAACGCCAAATACCCCAAGGAAGAGGACGCGATGAAGAAACAACAGGCCGTGATGAACCTGCAGCGTCAGGCCGGCGTGAGTCCTGCCTCGGGATGCCTGCCTGCCTTGTTGCAGTTCCCCATCCTTGTCGCCATCTTCCGTTTCTTCCCCGCCAGTATCGAGTTGCGCCAACAGCCATTCCTTTGGGCCGATGACCTTTCGACCTACGATGCCATCGTCACCTTCCCAAAGATTTTGGGAATGGACCACCTCAGCCTCTTCACCCTGCTGATGACTATTACCACCTTTATCTATACTTACGTCAACAACAAGCAGATGGACTATTCCAGCAACCCGCAGATGAAGCCCATGAAGTGGATGATGTATCTCATGCCCATCATGTTCTTCGGCATCTTCAACAACTATTCGGCGGGTCTGAGTTACTACTATATGCTGGTCAATATCATTACCTTCATCCAAATGTTCGTCTTCCGTCGTATGATTGACGAGGACAAGGTGCGTGCCACCATTGAGGAGAACAAGAAAAAGCCACAGAAGAAGTCGGGCTTCATGAAACGCCTTGAGGAAGCACAGAAACAACAAGCCAAGTTGCAACAACAACAAAAACGCCGTTGACCATGAAAAACAAGATAGAACAATTCACCAACGCCATCCTTGAAACCCGTCGCGTGTGGCTGCTTGAGGCCAAAGAAGGCTTCTTCGCCATGCTGGAGGATAATGATGGCAATTCATACGTGCCTTTGTGGGAATCGGAGGCAGCGGCGTTGAGCAACGCCGGAGGCGAATGGGAAGGCTACACCACGGCCCGCATGGGCTTCTCGGAACTGGAGCATTGGCTGAAGGAACTGGCCATTGACGAGATTGACATTGCCGTGTCGCCTGAGAAGGAGGGTGAGATTACAGCTTTGGCTTCCGCCAATTTCCGCAAATGGGTGAAAAAGTATTCCGACAACTCGTACAAGGAGCCTGACGAGGAAGAGGAGGATGACGACGAGGACAGCGGTGTCATCGAAACAGAATACGGTCCCGACGACAAGAGCTTTGACTATGGAGAGGGCTGGGCGCAACCCTGGCAATAACCCATGAAAAGCAAGCTGTTTGGCGTTCTGTTGCTCATTGAGGCGGGTGCTTTGTTGCTGGCTGCTGGGGTGTCTTATTACTATTCCCGTGTGGCTGGTGAGAGCGATATGGATGAGTTCCTGATTACTGCAGGACTGACTGGTGCTGTCGGACTCTTGCTCTACAACTTGGGTCGCCGTAACCACCAGTCTTTACAGCTTCGCGATTCCTTCCTTGTGGTGGCTTTGTCTTGGGTGTTGTTTTCCGTCTTCGGAATGCTGCCTTTCCTGCTCTATGGTACTGTCGACAATGTGACCGATGCCTTCTTCGAGGCGATGTCAGGATTTTCAACAACGGGTGCAACCATCTTGAGCCATATCGACTATCAGCCGCATGGCATTCTCTTCTGGCGTTGCCTGATGCAATGGCTGGGCGGTTTGGGAGTTGTGGTGTTTACCTTGGCTTTCATCCCCTCGGTGGCCAAGGGCTCCAAGAAGATGTCGCTCTATGCCGCAGAAGCCCCGGGGCTTAGTGTCGAGAAGTTGGCTCCCACCATGCAGGCCACTTCGCGCCTGCTGTGGATTATCTATATCGCGTTGACTGTGATTTGCGGCTTGTGCTATTACTTAGGTCCAATGGACCGGTTTGATGCGGTATGCCACGCTCTCACCACCATTGCCACAGGCGGCTTCAGCACCCATCAGGCCAGCATCGGACATTTTCAGTCGCATTATGTCGAGTGGGTCTGCATCGTGTTCATGCTGCTCTCCGGCATCAACTTCGCGATGTACCATTTCCTTTTCAACAACCGTTTTGATGTCATCAGGCGCAACGAGGAACTGCGTTGGTACCTCATCGCCATACTCGGCTTTACGGTACTGTTCATGGCCCGTTTTTATTTTGCCCCTCATTTCGACACGCTCACAGAGGAGCAGATAGCCTCGCATCCCCATACCGAGGGAGACCGCATCCGAACCTCGCTGTTCCATGTGGTGGCCTTGCTGTCGAATACGGGTTTTCAGGGAAGTAACTACGATTATGACCTCTGGGGACGAATCTTTCTCATTCCCACGGTGTTGATGATGATTGTCGGTGGCTGTGCAGGCTCCACCAGCGGCGGCATCAAGATGGTGCGTGTCATTGTGCTACTCAAATACATTAAGAAAACGGTGTATGAGTTGATACACTCGTCAAGTGTTTATACCATTAAAATCTCGGAACAAAGTGTAGACGACATAGCGGTGAAGCGTGTGGTGTCGTTTTTCTCGCTGTTCATCATGCTTTTTATGGTCAACGTGGTGTTGCTCACTGGGTCGGGTATGGCGTTGGAGGATTCCGCCATTTCCTTTTTGACCTGCTTCAGCAACTACGGTCCGGGCTCAGGTGTCACGGGACCGAGCGGCAACTTCGACTTGATACCGAACTTTGCCAAATGGCTGCTGTCGTTTGATATGCTGGTAGGCCGTTTGGAGATTTTCACCGTTCTGCTGCTCTTTACCCGTGGCTTTTGGCAGGCGAAGTAAACCGCTTTTGCATTGGTTTCGTGATAATCTCTGTAATTTTGTCATTATTTTGCTTCCTAAATGGTTGATTTATTGACAATTTGTCAGTATTACTGACTTTGTTTCGCTTTGATAAAGTTGGTTGGGATTTTGATGGGCGAGGGTGGATAATTCAAAAACAAAAGAAAGGAGAACCAAAAAATGAACTTCAACCAATTCACCATCAAATCGCAGGAAGCCGTCCAGAAGGCACTGGAGATTGCGCAGTCGCACCAATGCCAGACGGTGGAGGGTTTCCATCTGCTGAAGGGTATGCTGTTGAGTGACGATTACTTGATACCCAACCTGATGAAAAAGTTGGGGGTCAACTTGAATCGACTTAACGAAGCCCTTGACCAAACCATCAATACACAACCACGTAGCAGTGGTACCGACTTGTATTACTCATCAGAACTCAGCAAGGTGTTCACCGATGCCACCACACAGGCCAAGAAGATGGGCGATGAGTATGTATCCATCGAGCACTTGTTGCTGGCCCTCTTCGAGAGCGGCGGTAGTGCCTCACAACTGCTGAAGGAACAAGGTGTGCGCAAGGATGACCTTGAGCAAGCCATCAGGCAGTTCCGCAAAGGAAAAAAAGTCGACTCGCAAGATGCCGAGCAGAACTACGATAGCCTGAACCGCTTCGCCAAAAACCTGAACGACTTAGCTCGGGAAGGCAAGCTCGACCCCGTGATAGGTCGTGACGAAGAAATCCGTCGTGTGCTGCAAATCCTGAGCCGACGCACCAAGAACAACCCTATATTAATAGGTGAGCCGGGTGTGGGTAAGACCGCCATCGTGGAGGGCTTGGCCCAGCGTATCGTCAACCGCGACGTGCCAGAGAACCTGAAGAGCAAGACCGTGTTCAGTTTGGATATGGGTGCCTTGCTTGCCGGAGCCAAATACAAGGGCGAGTTTGAGGAACGTCTAAAGAACGTCGTCAAGGAAGTCGTGGACAGCGACGGCGAAGTCATCCTGTTCATCGATGAGATTCATACCCTTGTGGGTGCAGGTGGCGGCGAAGGCGCTATGGATGCAGCCAACATCCTGAAGCCCGCTCTGTCGCGTGGCGAGCTGCGTGCCATCGGTGCCACCACCTTGAAGGAATACCAGCAGTATTTCGAGAAGGACAAGGCTTTGGAACGTAGGTTCCAAAAGGTCTTGATTGACGAACCTGATGAAGCCTCAGCCATCAGTATCTTGCGTGGACTGAAAGAGCGTTATGAGACCCACCATCACATCCGTATCTTGGACGAAGCCATCATCTCAGCTGTACAACTCTCGGTACGTTATATCAGCGACCGTTTCCTGCCCGATAAGGCTATTGACCTGATTGACGAAGCCGCCTCGCGTCTGAGGCTGCAAATCGACTCGGTGCCTGAAGAGCTTGAGGATGTCGAGCGTGCCATCCGCCAGTTGGAGATTGAGCGTGAGGCCATCAAGCGCGAGAACGACACCAAGAAGGTGGAAGAAATAGGGAAGGAGTTAGCCGAACTGAACGACAAGCGTACCGCCATCAAGGCCAAGTGGGAGACTGAACGCAACTATGTAGAACTTATCCAAAAGGAAAAGAACAACATAGAGACCTACAAGCATCAAGCTGAGGTGGCTGAACGTGACGGTGACTATGGCCGTGTGGCAGAGTTGCGTTACGGTAAGATTCGCGAGGCTGAGGCCGCTATCGAAAAGGCAAAGGCCGACCTGCTTGAGGCACAAGGCGACCATCCGCTGGTGGACGAGGAAGTCGGTGCCGACGATGTGGCCGAAATCGTCTCCCGTTGGACGGGCATCCCGGTCAACAAGATGATGCAGAGCGAGCGCGAGAAGTTGTTGCACCTCGAAGACGAACTGCACAAGCGAGTGGTAGGCCAAGACGAGGCCATCACCGCCGTCAGCGATGCCATCAGGCGTAGCCGTGCAGGCCTGCAAGATGCAAAGAGACCTATCGGTTCCTTCATCTTCATGGGTACCACGGGTGTGGGTAAGACCGAGTTGGCCAAGGCTTTGGCCGAGTTCCTCTTCGATGATGAGAACGCTATGGTGCGTATCGATATGTCGGAGTATCAGGAGCGTCACACAGTCTCGCGACTCATCGGTGCGCCTCCAGGATATGTGGGCTACGAAGAGAGTGGCCAACTGACCGAGGCCGTGCGTCGTAAGCCTTATTCTGTCATCCTGCTGGATGAAATTGAGAAGGCGCACCCCGATGTGTTCAACATCCTGCTGCAGGTGCTTGACGACGGCCGTCTGACCGACAACAAGGGCCGTACGGTGGACTTCAAGAACACCATCGTCATCATGACCTCCAACATCGGCGCGAACATCATTCAGGAGAACTTCTCTATGCTCAATGGTAGCAACGACGAGGAAGTCTTTGAGAAGACCCGCAACGAGGTGATGGAGCAGCTGAAGCAGTTCATGCGGCCTGAGTTCCTCAACCGTGTCGACGACATCATTATGTTCAAGCCTTTGGATGAGAGCCAGATTGCCGACATCGTGAGGATGCAGTTCCGCAGTGTGCAGAAGATGCTGGCCAACAACGACATTCGTATCGACATCACCGATGCCGCTGTGGACTTCATCGCCCGCCAGAGCTACAACCCGCAGTACGGTGCACGTCCCGTGAAGCGTATGATGCAGCGTGAGTTGCTCAACTCGCTTTCGAAGATGATATTGGCCGATTCGGTCGATAAGACCAAGACCATCATCGTGGATGTGAATGGCGAGGGACTGATTTTCAGGAATTAAAAGCCTCTGCTAATTCAAGCGAAAAGCCAAGGAGTGCTAAAATGCTTCTTGGCTTTTTTTGTTTTCTATAAGCTCTGCAGTTTTGGTGTCTTTTTTTGGAAAAAGTGTTAAATAACGCAACTTCGATATAAGCAATCAAAAGATAGCCAGTTGGTTATCGGAATAATGTTCGAGTGATATGGTATCTTGTCCGAGACACTCAGATTTCATAACTTATAACTTATTCACTTTGGACATTAAGGTTTTTCATCTTTAATTCAGACCTTAGAAATCCTATAAATAAGAATTTTATTATTACCCGTTGGCGGAATTAAAGTAGCGCATATTTAATATGGCCAATAGGTTTGTTGTTGTTTTTATTGATGTATTGCAATACGGTAAAATCTTTGGTTTCATGCTATTATCCCCTTGTTCTCCCCCTGCCCACATGCTGCCCACAAGGAGTTATCACGAAGCTACCTCGGAGTTACCTTAGAGTTACCTACTAGCGCCTATAGGCTTGCTATAGTTTTAGTATAGCGTTGGTATAGCGTTGCTATTGTTTTTTGTACTTTAATGGATTGTGAATGAGTGAGTTATGGAAGAAATCAAGTTAGCAAGTCTATCTGTATAGTATATCACACAGAGAAACAGATAGTTACAAAGATTTTCCTATCTCATTCGGGCCTTGTGTTTGCAGTTGCAAAGGTAGGCAAAATATCTGGATTTGTCAATTATACACGAAAAATTTCCCTCCAAGGTGTAAACCCGTAAACCGTAAATTTTAATTCCGCCAACGGATTATAATAATTTAATTATAATAATAAGTTTTCTTTTGTGAGGTTTTCCGAAATCAAAATGTCCAAAGTTATAAGATTTTTGATGCTATTTTTTTGCCGCTTTAGGAAAAATAATGTCCATTTTAATATGGATTTTTTATGATTTTAGGTGAAATCTGCACTTAGCAAAGATTTCTCATTCGTTTTAATATATAGACAGAAGTCCAAGGAAGTTCAATGAAAAACTATCGTAAATATGACAGAAACTGAAAAACTATTTGAAAAGTACGCTGAAGAAGGCGAAAAAATGGAAGCATTGAAGGCTCTGAAGATGATGACCAAAGCTTATGTAAAAGCAATTGAAACGATGGAATGTGATATACGAACTGCCGTTTATTGTGCCGCTGAAGTCTGGCTGTATGACCGACTTCCGAAACAAGACGATAATCCATTTACAAAAGAAGAACTAAATGGCACTCTGTTCGATTTGATGCCTCGAATTTACAAAAGATTCATTCCCTCCTATTATAACTGTTTTATCTGCGGAGGATTGTCACCAGAAAAAATCAAGGAACTCTGCCTGTTGGCAATTGAGGAAAATAGCTTTGGCAAAGAAACACTGACGGCTTTTTGTTGGGCTGTCAAACAAATCCCTGATTTGTATTCGGAGTGGCAGAATAAAGAAATCCATCATGTTGCATTCATGCGCCCCTTTATTCATGGGAATTTGGATCCTAGGATTTTGTTTTAATGACCACCATTCTCAACATTTACAGGAACAACAAACTATAACACCTATGAAAATAATTGGATATTCAGAACGCGGCGCGATGAATGCACTTTTTTATGGAATGGCTTTTGACAAAGAGCATGGAGAAGAATCCATGAAAGCGTTCATCAAAGATATAGCGAAAATTGAGGGCAACTTCGAAGAATTTGAATTGTATAATGAGTTTTCTTTGTCTGAATTTGGTGACCCTGACATGGTGATTATTGCAAAGGATAGTGGGAAAGGCCAATATGTTGTATTTTTTATTGAAGCCAAAAGAAGTGGTTTTAAATTAAGCCTTGAAAAAGACCATCATAAAAGATACATGGAAGAAGGTAAATTTGAAAACGGTCATTCCTCAAACCTATTCTTTCAATTAAGGCTAAAACGCTATTTTGTTTCACTTTATATGCCTAAAGTCAAGTTTGAAAGTGAAATGTTAAATAAGCTATTTATAGATGACAAAGAAAATAGATTAAGAAATTCCAAAAACAGAACTAGAACGATTGGTGAAAATGTTGTTGTAGACAAAATAGTCAAAGTGATAAATAACTGCGAACAAGATTATTATATCGCAATTATTCCAGACCAAGAATCCAATGAAACTGTTGACACAAGCAAATATGGATTCGAAACACATACAATTACTTGGGAACAGATTTATTCCAATTCTAAGTTTAAAGACTATTTAGGAAAAACCCTCAAGTTCAATCAAAACACGGATAAAAAGAAGAAAGTAGTAAGCCAGATACTGAATCGACCAATCGAATGAAAAACGGAAATGAAGTCTAACGCTATACAATTTATCATCCACCGTGGCTCCCACCAAATCGGTGGGAACTGCGTGGAACTTGCTACGCAAAACACAAGGATTTTGATTGACTGCGGGTTGCCCTTGGACTTTGAAGAACAATCCAAAGATACCCAAGAGAAAATTCTAGAAGACGCAAAGAAATGGACTCGAAATTGCGATGCCATTTTTCTTAGTCATTACCATGCCGACCATTATGGCTTGCTCAACGAGGCTCCCGAAGGCACAAAGGTTTACGCCACAAAGGAAACTGCAGAGCTGATGAAAATATCGGGTGTTTTTGGCGAAGACCTCACGAAGCATTTGGACATTCAACCCATTGAAAACACGGTGACAGTCAAAGATTTCCGTGTTACGAAATACGATGTTGACCATTCGGCTTTCGGGGCTTGTGCGTTTCTTTTTGAAGTGTGCGGCAAAACCATTCTCTACAGTGGCGACATCAGGCTTCACGGCAAGAAAGGGATTCTTTACAAAAACCTTCCGCAAAACGTGGATTACCTCTTTATGGAAGGCACGAACTTAGGTAGAGGCGAAAGGCAGAAGACGGAAGATGATGTGGGAGACGAGTTTATACAACAATTTGAAAGCAATCCAAACAGCTCGTTTTTAGTGTGGTGTTCGGGACAAAACATTGACCGAATTGTGGCCTTGTATAAAGCCTGTGCAAAAACCAAACGCAACTTGTGTATTGACCCATACATAGCCTATGTGCTAAATTTGGCGTATCAATGCCATGAAGGGATACCAGGCACAAAAACCCATTCTAATTTGTTGGTTTACTATCCAAACCGTTTTTGTACGAAATTGAGGAAAAGAAGAATTGATATTCACAAAGAAATAGTTGAACACTCCATGAAAATTCAGAATGATGACCCACAGAAGAATCCTTACAAATATGTGTTCGTGTTTCGACCGAATCTGCTGGATTTCTTCAACAAACACCTTGCTAACACATCGATACGATTTATCCTTTCCATGTGGGCGCAGTACTGGGAGAAAGAAACACTAGATTTGAAACAATTTAAGAATTGGATGGCAGCAGAACCCGAACTTAGAAAAAGACTGCCAGACATTCATACTAGTGGCCATGCAGACGTGGAATCGCTTCAGCAAATCGTGGAGCATATTCAGCCAAAAACCATCATTCCTATCCACACAGAGCATTCGGAAAGCTTCAGCTCACTTTTCCCCAATAATAGCGTGATGGAAGTCGCTGACGAAGTTCACTATTCAATGATAGACTAAACGATATACAAAAAAGCTTAATCTTATGCGACTTATACATATCTCCGATACTCACAACAAGCATCAACTTCTTAAAGACTTGCCGGATGCCGATGTCATTGTGCATACTGGTGACATCACCGAGGACGGGACCGAAGAGGAAGTCAAGGACTTTATTGAATGGTTTAGTTCTTTGCCATATAGACGCAAGGTTTTCATTGCAGGGAATCACGATAATTGTCTGTATGGAGCCAACATTGAAGGCTTGCCAGATAATGTGCATTATCTATGCAATGATGGTGTCATGATTGACGGCATCAAATTTTATGGTGTGCCCATGTTTTTGGAAGATGACCTTGAAGGAAACTTCCTGGAACTGTTTAGCCGCATTCCTGACGATACTGATGTTTTGCTCACCCACCAGCCACCATTGGGCATCCTTGATGAACAAGATGGCATCAATTATGGCGACCATGCTCTTTACAAGCGTGTGATGGATGTAAGGCCGAAATATCATCTTTTTGGGCATCTTCACCACACCGATGAAACTTACAAGGTATTTCGAAGAGTGCGGTTCTCAAATGCCGCTGGAGGGAAATATGGTCGTTATGCGTTACTAACAATTTAAAATTCAATTTTTTAAATCTAATGGAAATCAAACAACTAGAACCCAAAGAGAAGATTATCACTTTCTTTGGTGAAATCAAAAATACAACGGTTGAGGCTGCCATTAAGGATATTGCAAAAATCAACGCAAACGACCTCGACTATTCAGAGAAATGCCGTCAATGGGCAATTGAAAACCACCAAGATCCTGCAGCTGTACTTTTAACGCCAATTAGGTTTTATCTTTCCACTGGCGGAGGAACTTGTTATGATGGAATGGCTCTCCACGATGTGATTGAGGCTTCGCGAACGCCAATAGAAGTGATTTGCACAGGCAAAATCATGTCGATGGGCATTGTTGTTGCACTTGGCTCCAAAGTCCGCAAGGCCTACCGCAACACAACTTTCATGATTCATCAAGTTCAAGGTATATCCATTGGTTCCTTGCGAGAAATGGAAGATACGGTTGCCGAAGCCTCACGCATTAACGACATGCTTTTCCGAATTATCAAGGAAAAGACCAACATCACGGATGTACAACTCAACGATGTAATTCAGAATCGCAAGGATTGGTTTCTTACGGCAGATGAAGCCTTTAAACTTGGCATTGTTACGGAAATCGTTTAATGGAGTTGGATGATTGGTATGGTGTTAATGTCATACAAAAACCAGCGAAAACGCCTCAGAATAAGGAATCAATTGATTTCCATCGCGGTAAAGCTTCCATGCGTCTTCCAAGTGACTCCTGTCTATCATCTCTTGCGTGCTCATGGGCTGAATCTTGGCCAAAACATCACTAAGCGTTTTCAGTTCCTGATCACTAAATACGCTAGCGTTGCATGAGTTGCAACTTAAACGAGTGCTTTCCATATCATGTGCTACCACAATCTCTTTGTTGATGCCGTCAATGTTATCGTAGATGGTGTCGTAATGGACGGGGACGGGGCCGTATTGGATGGCTTGGTACTGAAGTCCACTGATGGACTGGCCGTATAGCTTGTAGTGCAGGAAATCAGCATAGAACATCTCTTTGTTGAGTTTGGTGGGGAACAGGCTGCCTTCTCTGCATATGAAAAACTTTACCATTTCAGATACCTTTTCGACACTTAATTGGCCAAAGCCATTATACACGGAACGACGGATGCCGCGATAGATGAGCCGCTTTTGTGCTTCATTTTCGGGTTTCGTTTCTGAAGCCAATATGGATAGATACACCTTGTTATATTCGGCTTCGTCAAATTCAGCACGGCTATCTTCCAACAAATGAAGCATGAATTGGCGGTTCATGGCAGCCGAAAGCAACTTGCCGTTAGATTCCGAAGGCATTTGCCCCTTTTCATATTGAGCATACTGATTGGCACCGAAACCGAGAATCTTGGTAATTTGTTGGTAATTCAAACCGTAATATAGTCTGATTCCCTTAATTTCCTCTGGGAAAGGGATGCCGTGGCTCACGCGATATTGTGAATAGAGCTCGTTGAACAAAAGTTCGTCTTGTTCCGTTGTCGTAAACCGCTCGCCGGTATCTTCGCAGACATAATAGCGCACGTGAACCGAAAACCGTTCTTTACGGAATTCATGCTCTTCCACGGTGCTGACTTCCTTTACTTTTCCTCCAGTAAATAGGCTTTTTATTTCAACATACTTTTCCATGTTATTCCTCCTTTTTGAATGCATAATTAATAGGATGTTCCGCAATATGGAACGAAATACAAATGGTGCGGTCATTTGGTCGTCCCATGGCAATCCTTCTGTTTGCGCTGCAAAGATACGAAATGTTTTGGGTAAATTTACTTTTAAGTGGAAAAATTCTATAAAAAAACACTTTTTAATGGAAATCAATATCCAATAATATATGGAGAACAGTGTAAATGGCGGAAATATAAGTCTGAAGAACAAGTAGCAAGTGAAATTCCCTTTTTAGGGTAAATGTTGTGCAAAAAGAAAAGCCGTAACTTGCTGAAAATCAAGTTGCGGCTTTATTTTGTAGCCCATAGCGGAATCGAACCGCTGTTTCCAGAGTGAGAATCTGACGACCTAGCCTCTAGTCGAATGGGCCAAAAAAAGGTTCTTTTTGCGGAACCTTTGGAGTGAACTAGGCGGGAGTCGAACCCACAACCGCCTGATCCGTAGTCAGGGACTCTATCCAATTGAGCTACTAGTCCAGTCGTTTAAGACGCTGCAAAATTACAGCTTTTTTCATTCATGCAAGCAAAAAAAAGAAGAATTTTTTATTTGTTTTTACAAGTTGTTGATTGACAAAATGATAAATATTTGTTACTGAGGTGGATTTGTCGTTTCTTTATGTTCATTTGTCGATTCAATATATTGTTATCCGAAAATTACGTATATTTGTCCCCTGTTAACAACTAAACTTTTTACGTTATGAGACTGTTATTGATCAGCAATTCCACCAATTTTGGAGAAAACTATTTGGCATGGGCATCAACACAAATCGAGCTGTTTTGCCTTCAGAATCATATTAATAAGGAGAGTCGCATTATTTTCATACCCTTTGCGGGCGTCAACATTGGCGGCATGGTCTATCCTGAGAGCTACGATGCTTACGAGGCTAAGGTGGCCAACGTGTTCCGCAACAAGTTTGGGCTGGTGAACTTCACTTCCGTCCATCACTATGACGACAAGGTGAAGGCAGTTAAAGAGGCCGACTGCATTGTGGTGGGTGGCGGCAACACCTTCCATCTGGTGGCGGAGATGCACCGCTATGGATTGATGGACGCTATTCGTGAGCGTGCTATGGCTGGCGTGCCGTATATGGGCTGGAGCGCAGGAAGCAATGTGGCTTGCCCCACGCTTTGCACCACTAACGATATGCCAATCGTTCAACCGGCTTCGTTTAATTGCCTCAACCTGGTTCCTTTCCAAATCAATCCACACTATCTTGACCCGCATCCCGAAATCGACAAGATGATTAAGCACGGCGGAGAGACACGTCAGGATCGTATTAACGAGTATTTGGCTGTCAATCAGAATATGACAGTGGTTGGCCTGCGCGAGGCTTCAGCCCTTTGGGTTATCGACGACAAGATGCTACTGAAGGGCGGTAAGAAGATGATTGTCATGCGCTACGGTAAGGAGTCAGTGGAAATTGACCCCAATTCCGATGTGACATTCCTGCTGAAGGGCGGTTTAGCCTAACAGGGCGATACGAAACGGCATTTATGGCCTGAAATCATGGCAAGGGATTACAAAAACGGTCTGAGCCAACGCGAAGTTGAGGAAAGTCGTCGTAAACACGGCGATAATGTCTTGTCGTCGCCTGAAAAAGAACCGCTTTGGAGACAGTTTTTGGAAAAATTCAGTGACCCGATTATCCGCATCTTGCTGATTGCGTTGTTGCTGTCGGTTGCTGTTTCGCTCTATCAATTGTTTACGGGAGAGGAAGGCTTCACGGTGCTGCTTGAGCCTTTGGGCATTTTCGTGGCGGTGATGTTGGCTACGACTGTGGGCTTCTTCTTTGAATTGAGCGCCAACAAGAAATTTGATATCTTGAATCAGAGCGAGGATGAACAACAAGTGATTGTTTTTCGCGATGGCTTGATTCAACGCATTGAACGTAAGGATGTCGTGGTGGGCGATTCGGTGGTAATCAATACGGGCGATGAAATCCCCGCCGATGGCGTATTGATGGAGGCCATTGCCATGAGGGTGAATGAATCGGATTTGACCGGCGAACCCTCGTGTAGCAAAACAACAGACCCAGAAGAGTTTAAGGAAGAAGCCACTTATCCATCGAATTATGTTTGCCGTGGTAGCTCGGTGATGGAGGGCCACGGTGTGTTTGTGGTGGAAAAGGTGGGTGATGAAACGGAATGGGGAAAGGTGTACCGTGGCGCGCAAATCGACAATAAGGTGAAGACACCCCTCAACGAGCAACTTGACAAGTTGGGTAATGGCATCACTATAGCCAGCTATGTCATTGCAGGTTTGATTGTTGTGCTTCGCTTAGTGATGTATTTCGGCCATCAGGACGGTATGCCTTTCGACTGGATGGGCTTTGCCCGATATGTGCTGAATACCTTGATGATTGCGGTTACCTTGATTGTGGTGGCTGTGCCTGAGGGATTGCCGATGAGCGTTACGCTGAGCTTGGCTTTGAGTATGCGTAGAATGTTGGAGACCAATAATTTGGTTCGTAAAATGCATGCTTGTGAGACTATGGGCGCTGCTACGGTAATTTGTACCGACAAGACAGGTACGTTGACCAAAAACCGCATGAGTCTCGGCGAAAGCCTCATCTATGGATTGAAAGGAGGGAGGCTCGATGATTCGGAAGTGGGGCATCTGATGGTTGAAGGCATTGCACTCAACTCAACGGCGTTTTTGGATTATAGCGATAAGCAAAAGGTGAAGGTGATTGGCAATCCTACTGAGGGTGCGCTACTGCTTTGGCTTTTTGATAATAGTGTGGACTTTGTTCGTATCCGTGACAATGCCAACATTCTTAATCAGTTGCCGTTTACAACGAAGTACAAGTATATGGCTACGATAGTCCAGAGTACGTTTTCAGGTAAATATGTCCTTTATGTGAAAGGTGCTCCAGAGATTTTGATGAAACGTTGCAGTACAGTACGCCGTCATGAGGGGGAATCCAACATAGATGAGGTGAAAGATGAGGTTGAAAACAAACTGCTGGAATTCCAAAACAAAGCCATGCGGACTTTGGGATTTGCCTATAAATATCTCGAACATGAAGAAATAGATCAGGTTTTCGCCAATGGTAAGTTGACAGTTGAAGATTTGTGTTTTTTGGGAATCGTAGGTATTATTGACCCTATCCGTGATGATGTGGCGGACTCGGTGCAAGGCTGCCTCAATGCGGGTATCAGCATCAAGATTGTCACAGGAGACACACCTGGAACAGCACGAGAGATTGGACGACAGGTTGGCCTGTGGACCGAAGATGACGACCCGGAGCGACAAATGATTACGGGTAAGGAGTTTAACCTGATGACTGATGATGAACTGCGGGAGCGTGTTGGTGACTTGAAGATAATGTCGCGGGCAAGGCCGTCAGATAAAGAGCGTCTTGTCCGACTGTTGCAAGAACGCGGTGAGGTAGTGGCAGTTACGGGTGACGGTACCAATGACGCTCCAGCTTTGAACAAAGCTCAGATAGGTCTTTCTATGGGAGACGGCACTTCCGTAGCCAAGGAGGCCAGCGACATCACTATTCTTGACAATTCGTTCAAGAGCATCACACGTGCTGTGATGTGGGGCCGTTCGCTTTATCTCAACATTCAGCGTTTCATTCTGTTCCAGATGACCATTAATGTGGCAGCTTGTCTCATTGTGCTGCTGGGTGCTATTATGGGTACTTCATCACCGCTCACTGTGACGCAGATGCTGTGGATTAATCTCATTATGGACACCTTCGCGGCTATGGCTTTGGCTTCATTGCCTCCCGACCAGGCTGTGCTAAAAGAGAAACCCCGTTCACGTGATGCTTTTATCATCACAAAGGATATGGGAAGTCGCATTTTGGGAACAGGTTTGGTTTTTGTGGCAGTATTGTTTGGTTTCATTCAGTATTTCATGCATTGTGGGGTAGATTCGTTGGCCCACTTCTCATTCCATGATTATTTTGCGAATTATTTCAATTTCAGCAAGATGGGAGGGGAGTTTTCGCACAAGGAGCTTTCGTTGCTCTTTACTATTTTTGTCTTTATGCAGTTTTGGAATATCTTTAATGCGAAAGCCTACCGTACAAACCAATCGGCATTGAAAGGCTTGTTCGACAAGGATGTGCGCCGAGGTTTTGGCCTCACACTCTTGATAATAGGTATCGGACAAGTGTTGATTGTTACCTTCGGCGGCGAGATGTTCAGCGTAATGCCGCTGTCTTTGGACGACTGGTTGCGCATCATCATAGGCACGTCCGTCATCCTATGGATTGGGGAGATAGAACGATTGGTGAAGAGGACGCACTGAAATGGTGCTATTTGTAGTATTTGTTGAAGACAATAATTCCGAAAACGAGGAGGGTGATTACGGTTATTACGAGCAATTCCAGACCATACACCGCTATTGTCAAGACGCTGCGCCAGGTGGTTTTGACGAAACGGAACCCCATCATCTTATGGAAGCAGGCCGTGAAGGCCAGGATGAGAACCACAGGATGGTATTTTCCCATTGTGTCCGAGATATGGGGCGAGGCGAGATAGACCAGACTCACTATGCAACGATACAGTACCACCATGACCATAGCGTAGACGATGGCAACGGCATATTCTGCCCTGAAGTAACGCTTGCGGTTGCTCTTACCATAACAAAGCCTTGTGGCAAAAAGGAAAAGGGGAAGCGTCAGCATTTGGACGGCGGTGTAATGGTTGTTGTAGAACTGTACACCCTTATCGAAGAATCTGCGCATGGTTTCTCCTGCCATCGTGCCTTTAGAAACCTCTTCATCAGTCGTCTTCTCCAGTTCGGTTTTTGGAGTGTCCAGATTTCTTGTCTCTGCTTCGCGGTATTCGCTGCGGCTGCCCGTCGCCGTGAACAGAAGGACATAGACAGTAAGGGTAAAAAACAGCAAAGGGAAGGGTGAGAAATACCTTCTGCGCTTGCCGTTGAGGATTTCGACAATCATAGCGCTGGGTCGGCTGAACAGGTTCTTGAGGGTGAACCACAAGCCGCCGTCTCTGCTGGTGAAAGCCGCCAGGAGGTTTTCTAAGATGAAGCGCATGGTGAAGCGTCCGGTTTCGGCACTCTGCCCGCATTCGGGGCAGAAGTTGCCCTCGAACACCGTGTCGCAGTTGAGGCATTTCGTGGTTTGTGCTTTGGGTTGTGTCTCAGTCATAGTTTCGGCCTGTATGTTGGCCTGTGTATGGGTCTGAGGATGGGTCTGAGGATGGGTTTGTATAGTGTTTTCCATAGGATTCGTTGAAAAGAGTTGGTAGTGTTTCAACCAGTGTGTCCGAAGTCTGTTCGGCTCCAGGGTTGCGGTGCAAAATTAGACAATTATTTTCAGGGGATTTCTAATTATCAAGAATTTGAGAATTTAAGAATTTTATAATTTGTTGATTATATGAATTTTATTGAATTTGAGATAAAAATTGCAGGCGATTTTTAGAAATGCCCTGTAATTAATCGCGCAAACAGTTGATGGGCACCACATAAATCCCGTCCTCGCGTTTGTACAATGGACCTTTGGCCGTGAGAATCATCAAAAACGAAGGCTGAGGTTCAGAACTTTTGTTGGCTATTTTTTCTTTCAGCAAATGGAGAGAACGGGCTCCTTCCTCTATCAGCCTTTCACCGCCCAGTTTGATTTCGATGGCACCCCAACGCCCATCCTCCAGATGCACTATTGCGTCACATTCAAGTCCTGCATTGTCGCGATAATGTCGCACTTCGCCACCATGTACCTGCGCATAGATGGATAGGTCGCGTATGGCAAAATCTTCGAAAAACAAGCCAAACGACTCCAAATCGTTCATTAGGTCCTCTGGAAAGATGTTCAAGGCACGACAGGCTATGGAAGTGTCAATAAAATGGCGCGTAGGCGTGGTTCTGATGGATGTCTTTGAACGGATATTGGGATTCCAAGCTTCTATGTCGGAGAGGATGAACAAGTCGCCAAGTGCTTCTAAATAATCATCGAAGGTCTTGGTGTCCATGGTTCGCTCATTGCTTTGTCTCACATCCTCGATGATAGTTTGTTTGGGTGCCTCGGTTGAAATGTTGCGGGCATAGCTGCGCAGTATCATTTTCAGCACTTCAGGCCGTTTGTTGCGGAAGTTTTCGTTGTCACAGTCTTCAAATACAAAAAGGCCGTTGTAATAATTGCGGGTGACATCGAGCGACACATCCTTATCGGAAATGACAGAAATGGGCCATCCTCCGCGGCAGATAAGGAACGCAACATCTTGCAAGGTAAAATCCTCATTTTCGTCGAATGTCGACAATTTTTTGCCATCGAAAAGGCCAATGAGTGACACCGTGCCTTTCGACTCACCCGACTCGAACAGTGACATGGGGCGCATTTTGACAGTAGTGATGCGTCCGGCCCCCGAATGGTGGAGTTCAGATTTGTCCACTGGAGTTGAACTGCCCGTCAAGAGATACTTTCCAAATTGATAATCGTCGTCAAGGTCTTCTTTTACACAATTCCAAATCTCTGGAACCGTCTGCCATTCGTCAATAAGGCGAGGATGGTCGCCGACCAACACCTGCTTGGGGTTCAGCCTGGCCAAACGGATGCGGCTATTGGTGTTGAGCTTGATGAAGCTTTTCTGGAAAATCATGCTGGTCGTGGTCTTTCCACAGAATTTTGGGCCGGCAACGACAACGGCACCCGACGATTTGAGAACCCGCTCTATTTCCTTTTCTATATATCGCTTTAAATACATAACAACTGATTAAAAACACGGTGCAAAAATAGTTGTTTCAAAACAAATTCCCAAGATTTTCAATAAAAAATTCCCAAGATTTTCAATTTTTTCGTCAATACTCCAGCACTTCTGTATCTAACATAAAAAAAGCCACCCTCACGCTCCGCAGTTTCCTTTGGAGTTTGAAGGTGGCTTTGCAAGTTTCAATTTGCGTTTGAGATTGCTTATTCTGCGTCTTGCACTAGTCGTACAGCCAATCCCCAATGGTATTCTGCCCCTTCGGGGCGAATACCGCATCTGCCAGGAAACGCCCTTGTGCTTCGACTATGAAGAATCTAGAATCTTATTTCCCGTAGCAGCCTTCAACAAGCGCCTCAGGGGATTGTGCGATTAGTATGTCACCCGGAGTTGGCATACGTCCATCTTGAATAAACAGGTTTATTGTAGAACCCTCATTGTAGTATTTCATTGTTTCCATTCCCAACCAAAAATCTTCAATGATGGTTTTGCCTTCTGAGTCGGTGCTTATCTTACCTGAGATAATTACAGCGTTCAAAGGAAGAAATTTGAATATATCATCTCGAATTTCATAGAAATACAGCGTAAAATAATTCCCGTTTCCCATGATGTAAGCATGCCTAAAAACTTCGGGAGTAAACTTGCCGCTTTTGAAATAGGGCGGAGCAATTGGATCATTAGTGAAAAGCGCTACGCTATCCTTGACGATAAAATATGTGCTATCCGTATCGGATTTTTCAAGAGAAAAACCGATTTCCCCTGGGGTTCCATGGGGGCATTTGAATGTCACGCCAAGCATTTCGTCTTTTTGTTCTTTGAATTCAAAATAATGGTCAGAATTCGTCAGGATTGGTAGAAACATATAAGGGCTTTCGGGAACTTTATCCACGATACAATAATACATGGATTCCGCCATGAAGTCCCCATTGATCATCGGAGGCTCGTCACCACGGTGCAAGACATTTAGTGAATCAAGTAAGTGGAGTAAGCGTTCTGGCATATATTCGTCAATGGAAGGGATTTGATAGGTTGATCCTGGCGAGTCAGGAATGGAAGGATGATTTTCCTTTTTGCAACTGTCTAACACTCCGATGGAAAGAATCAGGATAAAAGTGGTAATTATAGTTTTTTGTGTCATAGTTTAAAGTTTTGAGTAAAAGTGATAATGACTTGTTTATTTCTCTTTGTTATGTAAAACATCTCATTTCACATCCTGCACTAACCGCACAGCAAGTCCCCAATGGTAGTCTGCCCCTTCGGGGCGTACATCACTTTGGTGGATGAAGAGGCTGCGGGCTTTCTCGATATAAGTGGATGACCAGTAGCGACCAAATCCGTTGACATAGTTCACCGAAGTACCTTCACGAATTCCCGCACAAGGCAGAAACACCACGCCGTTGGCTTCCAAAACGTCGCTCCAATCGGTTGCAGAGATATAATTGCTTTCGAATCCGCCTTCCGCATCATTGATGGCATTTAAGGAATAGGTGGTCGTAGTCCATCCGTCGGGAAGGAGCAAAAGGCCGCGCACGTTGTTAACGGTGGCCTTGGCAAAGCGCGAGCCGTTGCGGCTGTGGACGATATACCCCCATTCATCTATGGAGAGCAGGTGCCACAAGCCTGCCTTGTTGCCGCCGTTGGAAATAGCGTTGTTTAAGCCCCAGTCGTATTTCGTGCCAGTAATGCTGTTGGCTTCCATATTGTAATCGGTGAGCCAAGGCTTGATGTCGTTGTAGCCGCTGGTGCCCCAGCCGAACAAATCCACCCAACCTTGATAGAACAGGCTGATGTTGCTGTTGGTGTTACCGATGCAATCGTATTGCTGCGCCGCAAAACGCCAAGTATCCGTTGAAGCCTGATACTGCAAGTTGCCCTGCGAGAAGCGCACCGTCTTGCCGTCGCCTACTGAGAAAACACCTGTAAGGCTGCCTTCGGTTATCTGTTCGTTGCCTTCATTGCCGTTTCCGTTTTCGTTGCCATTTTCCTTATTGCATGCCACAAACGCTGTGAGTATCAGGCACATTCCTATGATTAAACCGTTTTTCTTCATTTCGTTTTCATATTATAAAATGCCAAGAGGGATGTTGCTCCCTCTCGGCTTTTAGGTTTTAGGATTTAGTAATTTTGGACGAGACGGACGCGCCAACGTGAATACCTATAACTGGAACCGATAGAACCTCCTGACGGACATTTACAGCATCGAGACTCACCATTATTCCATCCATAAGATGATGTCCAACAAGTACTCATGAAAAACAATGCCCCTGCATTTTCCATAATCTCCCATTCGTCCAAATTATAAGTATTAATATCTGAATTTGGTGCGCTGCCTAAAAATTCTATTCCTTCAGGCTGTATCCACGCATCTGGTAATAAAATATAACCTACAACTCCATTCACTGTAGCAATTGATTTTTTATATGCTGAATTTGGTCTGCCATTAAACACATAATCGAATTCACCACTAGAAAGTGTTCTCCACATACCTACTTCGTTACCACCATTGCTAATGGCATTGTAAACACCCCAATCCATATTGGCATAGTCTCCATACATTGAATAATCGGCGTACTCACCGTCCCAATAACCATAACCATAACCATCAATTGCCCAACCTGTACTTTCCGTATCCCAAGGTTGATAATAATGGTTATTGTTGTTCCAACCAGAAGTAGCCCAGCAGAAACCGTCAATCCAACCAGAATAAGTTTGCGAAACAAGAGAATTATCACATATCACGCCATTTTCATATACTGTACCATTTCCTCCACTTCCAACCCAATCCCATTGATGCTCTGCAAAACGCCAAGTACCCGTTGAGGCTTGGTATTGTAGATTACCTTTCGAGAAGAACACTTGTTGCGTTTCACTAATGGAGAATAAGGCAGGAATAGCACCTTCAGGAGCGGTATTCGGGTGCGGCGAAGTGGTGAAAGTTACTTCATTGCCGTAAGAAGTACCTGCAGAATTAGAAGCAAAGGCACGAACATAATAGGTGGTGTTACCATACAAATAGGTCATACGACATTCAAATTCGCCCATACCGCCTCCAGCAGTCAGCATGTTACTATAAATCGTTGGATTGTGCGAAGTACTATAGCATATACCACGGCGGATAATATCAAGACCTCCATTGGCCACAACTTCACCGCCACCAATGGCATAGAAGTGGTTGAAGTCGGTCACCTCGTGGGTAATCACTTCGGGCAGATAGGTCTCGTCGGCGGTCACAAAACTCACTTCGTTGCCGTAGGCATAGCCTTCACTGTTCTTGGCGTAGGCACGCACATAGTAGGTGGTCAGCATCTCCAAGCCCGACATACGGCATTGGAACAAGCCCAAGCCTTCACCTCCTGCCACCTTGTAATCGAACACGGTCGGCTCCTCATGTGTAGCATAACAGATGCCCCTTTCCGTCACCTCGGCAAAGCCATCATTGAGCACATTACCACCACAAACCGCAGTATTGATGGTAATATCAGAAACTTCATCGGTCGTCACTGTGGCCAACATAGGATGTTCAACAGTACGAATCGTAATCACATTGCCAAAACTCGTTCCTTCGCTGTTGGTGGCGAAAGCGCGAATATAATACGTGGTGGCGTTGGTGAGGTTGCTCATCTCGCAATAGAAGCGGCCAATGCCCGTACCCGCCAGACGCACGGAATCTGACAAGGTGGGATTTTCATAGATGCTGTAGCAGATACCGCGCTCCGTAACCGCCGAGCCGCCATCGTTGGTGACATTACCTTCTACCGTGGCCGTTGTCATCGTAATGTTAGAGGCCTCAACCGTTTCCACGGTCGGCTTGTCTTGCTGGTCGGTGGTGGTGAAGTTGAAGATTTCAGTCCACATCAGGTTATAGCCGTTGTAAAACTCATACCTGTAGTAATACTTGGTCTTCTTCTCAAGGTAGTTCATCTGAGTCACCCATTTGCCGTTCACTTGTTCCAGTTTCGAGGTTTGGGCATATTTCAGTTGGTCATCCTCGCAATACACCAACAAGGCTTTGGTGATTTCGTTAATGTACTCGTATTCACACTCGAAATACGCTTGGGTGGAGCCAATGGTTTTCACCTCGTTTTCCACGGTGACTAATTCCACATTGACATCTTCGGCTTTCTTGCCGCAACCCACAAAGGCGAGCATTGCCGCCAAAATCAGTAAATTAATTCTTTTCATATTGGTAATTATTTATTTGTTTATCAAGAATTTGAGAATTATAGAATGTGCTTTTTTGAATTTTTGTGAATTAGAGACATGAATTGCAAGCAATTCATTTGGTGAACCTGAAACCGAGACCCAGACGTGCCTCAAAGACATGGAAATTGGTGGTCACGCCGTCCAAGGTGATGACAAAGGGCTTCAGGTCGAATAGCAACCCCACGCCGACGTCCACGCCATGGGCAGAGAAGCCGTCGTTGGTCACATAGTCGCCTTCCCAAAGCTGCCAAGCTACGGAACGCATTCCGTAACCTACACCCGCTTTGGCGTAAATGGCGTCATTCAGCCGCATGATGCCGCCTACCATACCTGAGACCGCACTAATTTTGCTGTTGCTTTCAGGACTATAGAACGGTAAAATGTCTCCGATATAGCCGTCCTTCTTGCAATGGTCTACCACCTGATAGCCTGTATATTCAAAGTTCAGACCAGTCATCAAGGTCACAAACCAGCCGAATTTGCTGTATTGTCCCACCGTGAAACCCACCATCGGGATGCCTGAGCTGTCGTAGGATCCATTGAGGGTGAAGAAGGTTTTCTTGTCCTTCTTCTGAACCACCACAGGTGCAGGTTGCTCCGGCTTGCTTTCCTGCGTGATGAACTTGAAGCGAATCAGCGGATAGTCACCGTAGCCCAAATCCTGGAAGGCTTTCCAGCGGATGGTCTTGTTTTTGCCTGCCGGAATCACACGATTGACAAATCCCGTTATCTTCATCGTGTCGGTATAATGCTCGCCGTCGTCAATGGAAATCAGCAGGCGCACATCGGAGCGGGTCTTCAGGTCGTAGGTGATGGTCACCATCTTGTCGTTCTGCACAGCGCGTATGTTCGTCACATGGTCTTGTGCCACGAGGCTTTGCACACCTATTATCAATAGGGTGGCCAGAATCATACCTGTCTTCTTCATGGCTTCTCGGTTTTTTCAGGTTCAACATTGGCAAAGGCACCGCGAATGGTCATCTCCACCGAGACGCGACGGTAGCCTCCACCTTTCTCCTTGTTCTCAACGGCAAATTCCTGGAAGGTGTTTTCCGTGTGCTTCAACAGTTCCACTTGGGTTTTCAGGAAGTCCTCAACGCCTTGTGTGCGCATGAAGGCCAACTGGGCGTTGGTAGTGATGCCTGTCTTTTGTGTCACTGTCATCTTGTAAGGCTCGCCGTTGAGGGTGATGTCCTTGTTGGTGAAATCGCCGTACTCGCCCTTGTAGGCAATCTTCGAGCGGATGGGCGTGCCGTCGGTGGCACCCGTAATCTTTACGTCCACTTTGGTGCTTTCCTTGAGGTATTCGGCAAGGTCGTTCTCCATCTTGCTTTTCAGGAAACTGCACATCAGCATACAGGCGTTGGAGTTCTCCACCTTGTACTTGCCGAGAGCGTAGTCGTCGGCAGCGTCAGCCACCACAAGGGTCTCGTAGGCCACCGAGATAATCAGGTCGTTGTCCTGCACCTCGGTCTGCACCTCGATTTTCACGTTGTCGGAAACGCTTTGGCCTTCGGCAAGGTTGGCTTTCATCGCTGCCAATTCTTCTTGCCAATTGCGCTGTCGTTCCTCGTTGTCCTTCTGGATCTGTTCCTTGGTCTGCTCTTTCTTCAGGTATCGGTAATGGAAGCGTTCTGACACCGTCTCGACTTCCTGTCCGAAACTCAGCACGGACAGGGAAATCAGGATTGTTAATAGTAGAAATCTCTTCATAGTATGGGGTTTAATGATTCGCATTTTCTAAGATTTATTATTCTATTGAGCAAGCAATAAAAACGAAGGCTTTACTATCATTTAGTTGCTCCAAAAGGCCTTCGACTGCCGAGTATTACAACTAACTATACAAGTAAAGCCCACGCGAAAACACGTGAGCATCGCTTTACTTGCTTGTAATACTCAAAAGAGTTGTCGAAGTTCTTTGGAACAAGCTATAAGCTAACGCTATTGTTTTAATATGCCTATTTGTTTATTTCTTGGGCTTAAAGCCCTTGGGGTCATTCGATATTTTGTTTAGTTAGACTTTTCGTTTGTTTTATCGGGGGCAAAGATAGGGAATAATTCCATTCAAGCAAAAGAGAATGTATACTTTTTTGAACTGCAACGCTGCAACGCGCAACGCTGAATGGATGGTTTGCCTTGTCGCTAAAAAAAGTTGTCCTACACTGTCCCACTGTCCCAGGGAAGGGACACCTGGGACAAGTGGGACAGCAAAAGGCGGTTTTTGGCTCGTTCTCTCTGTAAAACTAACTGTAGCAACTGTAGCAAAAGGGCATTTTTCAGGGCAAAAATTGTAAAAAACGAGGGAAATGATGAAAAAAACTCCAAAAAGTATTGCGGGGAATGTTTTTTGTCGTATTTTTGCAGTGTCAGAAATGACTAATCCGGTACTTTCCGCGTGGGAGTAAGACTACACCGCCCCTGCTCCAAAAATAAAAGATGGAGACTGACAACAGCCTCCATTTTTTTATTTCCCGAATTCCTTACGGAATTTCCTCACGAAATCCTTCTGAAACGCAAAGTTTCGCTTTATGGAAAGCGAGTTCTTTCCCTTAAAGATAAGTACCTCCAATGCGTTGCCGTTCTGTTCGAAATAACTTTTGATTTGAACGGCCAGCAGACCTCCATTGTAACGGGTTGACATATTCAGCAAGACATGGTTAGACTGGCTTGAGGAATCCATAAGTCGATTTGATGCCGACGAACTTCCTCGTATAGTTTTCAATTCATAGATTCTAAAAACGCCTCTCCGTTCAAAAATAAAATCCGCTGAGTTTATTCCACTCGGATTAGGAAGAATGTACACCCTGTACCCATGTGTAACAGCCTTGCGAGCCGCATTGAGCAAATTGCCGTAGTCAGCTTCGCTTTCACTACCCGTTGAAAAGATATCAGCTTCACCTTCAACAGGATGGAAATTGCTCATCCGGGCAATCCGCTCCACCTGACGGGAATAGTCGGCACCCTTAAGAATATGTAACTTAGCCAGTTCCGCAGCAATGTCGCTCATAGTCGGTTTCTTTTCCTATCCGTTCTTTAATAGGTTAACGGGCGCAAAATTAGTAAAACTTTTGCCATCCAGCCCTTTGGGTCATTCGCTATTTCGTATAGTTAGACATTTCGTTTGTTTGTCGGGGGCAAAGATAGGAATGTTTTTGGAATCGCGCAAATAAAAACCACGAATCATTCTTGCGGTTCGCGGAAATTGTTTACTTTTGCAGTCGAAAAAATGTAAAAAAACATGGCTATTCCATACGATTCCGAAGAAGAAGGCACTACCACGGTTGCATCTGAACCACAAGTGGCATACGAGATTGCCGAGCAATTCGTTCCTCTTCCTCACATTAGAATGAACGGCGTTCCTGAAGGTTGTATGTCTTTGGAGCGTTTTGGGGAATTGTTCCATCAAAAACTAGACGCTTGCTATGCACGTTTACGAAGTAATAGTAAGCAATAAAGCATCATCAATCATCGCTGGACAGTCGTTTTCCATATTGATGGAGCTTTCGTTGTTGTAGATAGGATTATCCCTTCGAAACTAATGGCGGAGTAGGCAAAAAACGGGACAGCAAAAGGCAATTCTTTGCCCGTTCTCTCTGTAAAACTAACTGCAGCACTGCAACAACTGCAACAAAAACCCATTTTGACTAATGACTAAATGACTGAAAAAAAACCTTGCAGAATCCAAAAATTTTTCTTAATTTTGCAATCCAAAACATAACAGCGAATGAGCCACATCAACCCTTGTAACTATCTGTATTTGTGTACAATAAATAGCGCAGATAGAGTTACAGGCTCTATTCAATACCGTAACACATTCACACACAACACATTAAAGTCAGCAAAACCATACCAAGCCTATAGCAACGCTATACCAAGCCTATAGGCCCTTTGAGGTAACTTTGAGGTAACTCTGAGGTAACTATGAGGTGACTCCGAGGTACCGCTCTGACAGCCTCTTCGAAACAGACAGCAACCACCAACAAACCACAATAAAAACATAAAGCAATGGCAATAGTAGAAGGAAACCTATTGAGAGGCCGACTCGGCAACAAGATTTACAGCATCGACCCCGTCACCAAGAAACAAATGGTACGCAACGCGCCCAAGAAAGTGCGCAATCCCAAGACCGACGCGCAGCAGAAGCATCGCAATGCCTTTGTGGAGATTGTCCGCCTGTCGTCGTATATGACTGAAGCCCACAGCATCGGCCTGCACCATCACGCCCAGCGTGCCCACACACGTACTTATGCCGACTTCCGCAGTCTCAACAAAAAATGTTTCAACAAAGAGGGCTTTATCGACTATCCCAATATCACCCTGAGTTACGGTTGGGTAACTGAGGTGATGTTTACCGCAGCCCAACTCGATGATGCCCATACCCTTCATCTGACCTACGACCCTTGCCTTGGGGCCAGCCACTCCAGACCCGACGACAATCTTTTCCTATACGCCTATTGTCCAACGTGCAACACAGGCCAACTGTACGATCCCGTTCCTCGTCAGGCAGGTTCCTTCAGCATCGAGTTGCCTCCCGACTGGCCCACCAACAGCCTACATCTCTATGCCTTCCTGCGCAACAATAAGGGAATCAGTTCAAAGACGATTTATGTGACAATGGATAAAACAGAATAGCGTTTTCCATAAATCAATTCAAACATTTTTCGTAACTTTGTAGCCCGAAAACACCACCGCTTATGGTCAAGATTGAAACCAAACTACCCAAAGAGAAAAAGAGCAAAGCCCGCAAGACGAAAGGGAAGCGCGTCATGCTGACCGTTTGGCTCGTCATCGGCATCCTCATGGTGTTCGGATTGGCCTTCGCCTACTGGCTGTTCCGCACCGTGATGTCGCCCAATGTAGCCACACCCGACCACAAGGAAGCCGTCATCTACATCCCTACAGGAAGCACCTACGACGACGTGCAACACATCCTGAATGAAGCCAACCTCCTCATCAATCCCAAAAGCTTCGACTGGGTGGCCAAGCAAAAGGACTACCCCGACAACATCCGCCCGGGACGTTACCTCATTGGCAACGGCATCAACAACAACCGATTAGTCAATATGCTGCGCGGCGGATGGCAAAGCCCCATCAACGTGACCTTCAACAACATGCGCGACGTTGACCAATTGGCAGGTCGCATCGGCAAACAGGTTGAAGCCGACTCGGCCAGCATCGCCAGCCTGCTCCACAACGAGGAATATATCGAGCAACTCGGCTTCAACAACTACACTATCCCTTGTCTTTTCCTGCCCAACACCTACGAGTTCTATTGGGATACTGATGCCGAGGAGTTTGTCTACCGTATGCTGCAAGAATACAACAAGTACTGGAACGAGGAACGCAGGAAACAAGCAGCCGACAAAGGTCTCAGTCCCACACAGGTGAGCATCCTCGCCTCCATCGTCAACAAAGAGACCAATATGAGCGACGAGATGCCAAGAGTGGCTGGCGTCTACCTCAATCGCCTGAACAACAACTGGCTGCTGCAAGCCGACCCCACCTTGGTCTTTGCCTGGAAGGACTACAGCATGCGCCGTGTGCTGGAATACCACAAGCAGATTGAATCGCCCTACAACACCTATAAATATCCCGGACTGCCACCAGGACCCATCTGCATCCCTTCCATCACATCCATCAACGCTGTCCTCAACGCCGAAGAGCATCATTACTTCTACTTCTGCGCCAAGGAAGACTTCTCTGGTTACCACAACTTCGCAAAGACCCTCACCGAACACAACCGCAACGCCGCGAAGTATCAACGCGCCCTGAATCAAAAAGGAATAATGAAATGAAAGCATTCAAAGCATACGATATCCGAGGCGAATGGAACACCGACCTCAACGAAACCATCGCCTACCGCATCGGTTATTTCCTGCCCGACGTACTGGATGCCGAAACCTATCTGATAGGTCGCGACGTGCGTCTCTCGTCCAATGATTTCTTTGCCGCACTTACACGCGGCCTCACCGACCGTGGGCGCAATGTGGACGACATCGGACTGGCCACTACCCCATTGGTATATTGGACCACAGCTCATTACGGCTACCAAGCCTCGGTGCAAATCACCGCGTCGCATAACCCCAAGCATCACAACGGACTGAAAATCTCAGCCGCCAATGCCATCCCTGTGGGCTACGACACAGGACTGAACCGACTGGAAGCCCTGGTGGCAAGCGCCACTGTCCCTACCCCACACTTGGTAAAAGGGCAGATTAGGGAAAAGCAGGTGTATGAAGATTATCTGAACTTCCAGAAGCAGTTTGTCGGCGACCTCAGCAACCTCAATATCGGAGTGGACTGCAGCAACGGAATGGCCTCGCTGTTTGTACATCAACTCATCGGCAAAGCACACTACATCAACGACACCTTGGACGGCAGTTTCCCCTGCCACGAGCCCAACCCCCTTGAAGCCGAGAACCAAGAGCAAATCAAAGCCTTGGTAAAGAAAGAGAAGTGCGACATCGGTCTGCTGTTCGACGGCGACGCCGACCGCATCACCTTCGTGGACGACAAGGGGCGCTTCATCTCGCCCGACCTCATCATTGCTTTCTTGGGCGACTACTTCATCGGCGAGCAGAGGCAAAAAGGCATCGTGCTGCAAGACATTCGCAGCTCGCGTGCCATCCAGGAATACCTTGACCGCTATGGAGCCAAGGTGGAGACCTGGCGCGTAGGTCGCGCCTATGCAGCCTTGAAGCTGCGCGAACTGGACGGCTGTTATGGCGGCGAACTGGCCGGACATTATTACTTCCGCGATTTCTACTACTCCGACTCGGCCCTTTTGGCGGCCTCCATCGTGCTCCGCCTCTTGGCTGAACGCAAGAAAGAGGGCAAGACAATGAGCCAGATTATCGACGACATCACACCTTATTATAATAGTGGCGAAATCAATTTCCGCATCGAGCGCAAGCAAGAGGCGATGGATGCCGTCCGCGACCATTTCACCCGTATCGCAAAACCCGAGCGTTTCCTCGACTTCGACGGCTACCGCCTCGACTATCCCGACTGGTGGCTCAACATCAGGCCCTCGAACACCGAGCCTTACCTCCGCTTCCTCTGCGAGGCTAAGAGCGAGGTGAAACTCAATGAAATCATTGAAGCCGTCACCCAAATCGTCAAACAAACAGAACAATAACTTACCACCGATAAAACTCTATAATCATGAAAAAACTGACTTACCTGCTGATAATCCTCTTTGTTGCCGGACTGACTGCTTGTCAAGACCCAGCCAAATCGCGTGCCTATATGGACGAGGGCAACCGCTTGATGATGAACTACAGCAAATTTGACGAAGCCGAAGAAGCCCTGACCCAAGCCATCAAATACGACAAAAACAACTATGAGGCCTATTATCTGAGAGGCTGCGCCAAAGTGAACGGACAGAAATACAGGGAAGCATTGCCCGACTTTGAAAAGGCCATCGAGCTGAAACCCGACTACGCCGATGCCTACTTCAATATGGCAAGAGTCTACACTATGCTACGCGACGATGACAAAGCCTGCGAATACTACAGATTAGCCGACCAATACGGTCGTCCCAACTTGGAGGACTATCTGCGCAGATGCCAATAAGTTCAATCAAACGTCTCGGTGAGCAGCAAGTCGCCGTCTTCGTTATAGGTTTTCCAAACCCCTGACTTTTTGCCGTCGGTGTATTGTCCCTCCTCCTTCAAAGCCGTGTTGGGATAATAGGTTTTGCACGAACCGTTTAATTGTCCATCGTGATATTGGCAGTCCATCTGCAAAACGCCTGTGTCGGAATACTTGCGGCATTGGCCTTCCGGCTTCCCGTTGACGTATTGCGTTTCTTCAGCCAATTTGCCGTTGTTAGGGTTATAAAGTCGCGACCATCCATTCACCTTACCTTCCTTGTTCTCCTCCGATAGCAGCAGCTGACCCGAGTCCTTGTCGTAATACTTCCACTCACCTTCTTTCTTCTGGTTGACATAATAACCCGTAGCGATGATACGTCCATTAGGGGCGTAAGTCTTGTTGAGGCAACGGTCGCCTGATTTGTCAAACTCGTTGGTTGCTTGCAAGTTGCCCTGCTGGTCATAATAACGGAACGTACCCTTGCATTTATCATTCTTGAACTGTCCCTCATAACGCTTCTGTCCATTGGGATAAAAATCCGTCCATGCTCCCTGCCGTCGGCCTTTTGTGTCAACGCGGTTGACATCCTGACACCAGGAGGAGAGCGACACCATTAGGGCAAGAATAAGGAAAAGGCTTCTTTTCATGATAGAATAATTTTGAGCTGCAAATATAGAAAAAAACGTAATTTTGCAGGCGATATTGTATGGCAGAATATTCATCCATATTACTTGAGAACGCCGTCGAATCGCTGTCGAGGCTTCCTGGCATCGGGAAAAAGACAGCATTGCGCTTGGCGCTGCATCTGTTGGGCGAGGACAGCCTGGCCACCGAACAGTTGGCCGACGCCTTGCTGAAGATGAAGCACAACATCATGCTCTGCGAGCGCTGCTACAACATCAGCGACTCCAAGGTATGCTCCATTTGCAGCAATCCTCGTCGCGACGAGAACACCCTCTGCGTGGTGGCTGATATGCGCGACGTGCTGGCTATTGAGCGAACCGCTTCGTTCAATGGTCTGTATCACGTTTTGGGTGGCGTCATCAGTCCCATTGAGGGCATTTCGCCAAACGACTTGAAGATTGCGCAGCTGGTGGAGCGCACACAGAAGGAAGACATCAGGGAGATTATCCTTGCCCTGCCTGCCACCATTGAGGGCGACACGACTAATTTCTACATTTTCCGTCAACTGAAGGACTTTCAGGGCCGCCTCTCTGTAATATCAAAAGGCATCGCCGTTGGCGATGCCTTGGAATATGTGGACGAGGTGACATTGGGTCGGTCCATTCAGAACCGCGTGCCGTTCTCACACTAATCCATTTCAAACAAATCAAGTTGGTTTTCGGTTAAGAACAAATCCTTTGGGATCTCATACTCGTAGTTAGAGATAAAACGTTCAATATTTCTCTTAATCAGTTTAATAGGGGTAGTCCTGCGGGCTTTGCAATAGTTGCGCAGCGAGCGGTATTGTCCGTCGGAGAGCTTAAACGTAATGGCGTGGTACTTGTAGTTGCGACGCCTCTTTTTCTTGTTTTGTCCCATAACCACCAACTGATTGTTTGCTTAGAATCTGAAGCCAATGCGTGCAAGCAGCATCATGGGTCTAAGGGTGCCGTGCTCGAAATCGTTCTCGACTTTCCCCTGGTCAGACTTAAGGGTCTCTGTGCCCTTCACTTCGGAACTACCCAGATTATAGAAGCTGCAACCCACAACGAGGTTCTTGCTCACCTCAAGGCCCAAACCAGCTTGCCAGGCAAAGGTGAAAGCTGTGTTGAAGCGTTCAGTATCCGTGTGTTTCACACCCAAAAGGCTTGTGTATTTCATCACATGAGGAGTAATGAAACGGCCGTTGCCGCCAACCTCTCCCTCAGCATAAAGGCCCAACTGAGGATTGAAATAGTAGGTGTAACGCATACCCAGCATGACCGGCACATTGATGTGTTGAGCGTATTTCTGCTCAATGTCTCTATTCAGCAGGTCATATCCGCTTGCGTAGTCTTTGTAGCATTCCTTCATGTCGCCGCTGTTACCATTGTAAAAACCGTCAACGGAAAGAACTACTGCAAGACCGGGAACGCCAACGCCAAAGTCCCATTTCAGTCCAGCGTTGAAACCAAGACCGGCGCCACCGAACTTCGCGTCTTGACCGCCATAGAGTGCGGTGGAGTAATAGCCGTCCACTTTGTTGAAATTGCCCATCGGGAACGAAGCACCGAGGAACATGGTGCCGTGAGTCTGAGCCATCATCTGTCCACCCATAACAAGCATGAGCGACAGGCAAATCAATGATTTAATTCTGTTCATTTTTTTGTAGTTTTTAAGTTATTGTTTATTAAATAGTTTATTCATTTACACCATTTTCTTTGCCTCAGCCAGTATCATATCGGCAAAGCGTTCGGCCTCAGCCTCAGTCTTGCCCTCGCTATAGATACGGATGATAGGCTCGGTATTCGACTTGCGCAAATGCACCCAGCCTTCCTCGAAGTCAATCTTCACGCCGTCGATGGTGGTCACCTGCTCGTTCTTGAACTTATCGGCGAACTTGGCCAAGATGCCGTCCACATCGGTGGTAGGAGTCAACTGAATCTTGTTCTTCGACATGAAGTAGGCAGGATACTCCTTCTTCAGTTCGGAGCACTTCACTTTCTTTTCAGCCAACTGAGTCAGGAACAAAGCTGTGCCGACAAGGGCGTCGCGTCCGTAATGCAACTCGGGATAGATGACACCTCCATTGCCCTCACCACCAATAACAGCGCCCACCTCCTTCATCTTCTCAACGACATTCACCTCACCCACAGCGGCGGCATAGTATTGCTGTCCGTGCTTACGGGTGACATCACGCAAGGCGCGTGTTGAAGAGAGGTTGCTCACCGTCGGTCCAGGAGTGTGTTTCAGGATGAAATCGGCCACCGAGACCAGCGTGTATTCCTCACCGAACAGTTCGCCGTCCTCTTTGACGAAGACCAAGCGATCCACATCGGGGTCGACCACCACGCCGAAGTCGCATCCCTGCTCCTTGACGTAACGGCAGATATCAGTCAGGTTTTGAGCCAGCGGCTCAGGAGTATGGGCGAACCTGCCTGTAGGCTCACAGTTGAGTTCCAAAACCTCGTTCACACCAAGAGCGCGCAGCATCTTGGGAATAGCAATACCACCCGTCGAGTTGACTGCATCCACAGCCACTTTGAAGTTGGCCTTTGCGATCACCTCCTTGTTGACCAGAGGCAACTGGCATACCATTTCCACATGCTTGTCCATCCAGCCGTCCACCAGCTGATAGCTTCCGATTTCCTCAATCGGAACGAAGTCGAAATCATCTTTGGCGGCCACATCCAACAGCCAGGCGCCTTCGGCGGCTGAGATAAACTCGCCCTTCTCGTTGAGAAGCTTCAGGGCATTCCACTGTGCGGGATTGTGACTGGCGGTGAGAATGATGCCAGCATCTGCCTTCAGTCCTGTGACGGCGATTTCGGTCGTGGGCGTAGTGCTCAACCCAATGTCCAAAACGTCGGCACCCATAGCCTGCAGCGTACCACAGACCACTTGGTTGACCAAAAATCCAGAGAGACGGGCATCGCGACCCACCACGATACGGGGACGCTGTACGCCACGATGTTGGACGAATTTGACGAAAGCGGCGGTAAACTTCACCATGTCTATCGGAGTCAGATTATCACCAGGCTGACCACCGATAGTACCGCGAATGCCGGAAATTGATTTGATTAAAGTCATTGTATTAGTTATTTGTGATTAGTTATCAATCTATAGTTTTAAGTTTCGAGGGGTTTAAAGTGAACTCAAGAAGAACAGGGTAATGGTCAGAAGCTTTAATGTGGTTACGATTAAAGTGCAGGGGCTGAACTTCGTCATTGGCCCACACATAGTCAATGCGTAGCAGGGGCAACTTACCCCCATAGGTAGGCTTGATGCCGCGTCCCGCCTTAATAAAGGTATCAGTAAATCCCGCCTTCTGCATCTGTCTGTAAACATACGACAATGGTGTATCATTAAAATCGCCACATACAATGACAGGACCATCAACGGGAGGCATACCCTCCAACATTCTGACCACCTCGTCGCTACGGAGCTCATAGGCCCGCTTCAGCTTTTGAATGACTTTTACTCCAACGGTATCCAAGGAGTTGTGTATCTCATGTGAGTTCGTAATCGCATTGATTTCGGCATTGGTAAGACTAAAAGAAACCAGATGAATATTGGCCACGTGGAACAAGCCTCTCTCGCCTGCATCCACCGAGACCATCACACCGTAGGTGTTCTCCTGTCCAAAGCCTGAGTCTTCTGTCACCTTTTGAACCGGATACTTGGAAAAGATGACATTTCCTCCGTAATTGCTTTTCCTATTGTAATAGACATATGGCATCCCGACAATTTCAGCAAAGTCTGCAATACACTGCGGGCGTGTCCTTCTGGGATTAAAGGCAGAAAACTCTTGGCAGCAAAGCACATCGGGCGATTGTTCGCGTACAAGATTGACAATTTGTGCGATAAAGTCTTCTGTATTTTTCTCTTTGTCAACATGTTGAAAATAATGTACGTTATAACTCATCACCTTCATACTCTCAGGGGCTGATTCCTTGGTGTGACCAAAAGCAAAAGACTTTTGTATTCCAGGTATAGAAATCACCAACGCCAAGACTGCAATCCACACATTACGCGACCACATCAACAGCAAGAGAATGAAGACCAGTACATTAAAGGCGAATATTTCCCAAAATGCCAGACCAAAATAAGCTATCCAGACGAAGTGTTTCGGATTGATATAGGGACACGCGATGCTCAAACCCATCGCCGCCAGTCCGATGAAGGCCAAAACCGTCAGCAAAAAGACGATCAGTTTTCCGAAAAAGCCTCTTTCTTTCCGTACCATGTCATTTGCTGTTTTTGAACAAATATTCTTTCTCCTCGGACGTCAGGCTATCATAGCCACTCTTAGCCACCTTATCTAATATGGCGTCCATGTTACGCTCTCTTTGGGCACGTTGGGAGTTATAGTCGCCGTCGTTTCGCGGCACCTCGTTCCTGATTTCTTCGTATTTGGTGTACCGCATCCTGTCCTTCCCCACTCTGTTTTTCAAATCCTGAAACCATTCCTTAATGTGGAAATCCGGTCCATTCAAGCCCGTCTTTCTCCAATGCAGGATGAGCAACAATCCGAAAAGCATACCACCGAGGTGGGCGAAATGTGCCACATTGTCAGCACCCTGAAAGCCCAAGAACAGTTCGACAACTGCATAACCAATCACAAACCACTTTGCCTTGATGGGGAACAGGAAATACAAGTAAATCCTTGAATCGGGAAACATCATTCCAAAGGCAAGCAGGAGACCATAAACGGCACCCGAGGCTCCAACTGTCGGAACATTTACAATTAAATTGATTTTGGCAAGTGTCGAATCACTCCAATTGTGCCCTGATTGCAACAATTCCGCCCCTTTAGCAACGACAAGCTCCATTGTTTCCTCATCAATACCATAGGACTGGATTTGTATATACTGGACCAGTTCCTGACAAAGAGCCGCTCCTATGCCGCATACCATATAGAACAGCAGGAAACGCTGCGAGCCCCATAGGTTCTCAAGCGTGTTACCAAACATCCACAGAGCAAACATGTTGAAAAACAGATGCCCGAAATTGGCATGCATGAACATGTAGGTGATAATTTGATAAATATAGAAGTTGGAAGACCTGAAGTAATGCAGACCCAACAAGTCGGACAGGTCAATACCAAACCGCTGCAATGTGACCGTGGCCAAATACATCAGCACATTGATAATCAGAAGGTGTTTGACCACATTGGGCAATACTTTAAAACCAGTAGGGCTATATTGTTCGTTCATTTCAGTTGAATTTAGTTAGTAGTTCTTCCATTGAGAGTATCACATATATCTTCTTCCCGTTGGGGGCGATTTCAGCCACGTTGCAAGCAAACAGTTGGTCGACAAGGTTCTGCATTTCCATCTCGCTCAACTTAGTCGAGGGCTTTACGGCAATCTGTGCCGCCATCGTCTTGGCGAGGTTCAGTTTCCTGTCCAACTGCAAGTCGGTGCGGTTGATTTTATAGTTGTCCAAAATGCGTTCCAAAAGTTCCACAGCATCGTGGCCAGCCGCATCGGAGGGCGTTCCGTTAATCATAAAGGTTGTGGGATTGGCCTGTTCGAGGACAAAACCCAAGTTATGCAATTCGGGCATCAGTTCCTTCAGCAGCGAAGCATCGTTGGTATTGACCGAGAACGCCTGTGGAAACAGTTCCTGTTGCGAAGCGCCATTGCTGTTCTCAAGCTCTTTCAGGAACTTCTCGAACAAGATGCGGGTATGCGCCAGATGTTGGTCAACAAGCAGCAGACCCGACTTCACCGTAGTGACAATAAACGACTGGTTGACTTGCAGATACTGACTGGCAGTATGCTGCTCAACAGGGAGTTCAATAGGCTTGACGTCATTTGTTTCGACAGCTGTGGGAATATCGGTACGCTCGCCATACAGCAAACGCCAGTCACCTGATACCGGCTTTCTGTGCTGAGGGAAAGGATTGTAGTTGGGGTCGAGGGGGATATTTGGAACTACGATAGGACGCGAAGCCTTAGAGGCCTCGATGAAATCGCGATTCAGGTCGGCAGGTTCCTCAAAGTCAATCATCGGCGACAGGTTGTGCTGGCCTATGGCCTTGCGGACTGCGGCATGAAGAATGGCGTACACCAGCTTCACGTCCAGGAAGTTGACTTCCGTCTTGGTCGGATGGATGTTGATGTCAATATCCGAGGGATCCACCTCTATATTGAGGAAATAGCCTGGAAAACTGTCCTTGGGAATCATTTCAAGGAAAGCATTCTCGATGGCATGATGCAGGTAGGCGTGCTTGATAAAGCGTTTATTGACAAAGAAATACTGCTCGCCTCGTGTTTTGCGGGCATATTCAGCCTTAACGATGAAGCCACTGATGCGTACACGGTCAGTCTCCTGATTGACAGGCAGCAGTTTTTCTTCGTAGCTGTTCCCAAAGAGTCCCATGATGCGCTGCTTGAGCGTACCAGGATAGAGATGATACACCTCCTTGCCGTCGCTGGTCAGCGTGAAGCCTATATCGGGGTTCATCAACGTCACACGGGTGAACTCTTCAACAATATGACGCATCTCAGCCTGAGCTGATTTGAGGAAATTGCGTCTTGCAGGAACATTGAAGAACAAGTTCTTCACGGTGAACGACGTACCCGCAGCCATAGGTATCAGGCTCTGCTCTTTTACTATCGAGCCTTCGTTGACGATGTAGGTACCCACCTCATCCTCGCGGCGGCGCGTCTTCAGTTCCACCTGTGCGATAGCGGCGATACTAGCCAAAGCCTCACCTCTGAAACCCATCGTCTTGATGCAGAACAAATCATCTGCCTTGCTGATTTTCGAGGTGGCGTGACGCTCGAAGCACAGCCTTGCATCGGTCTCCGACATTCCACATCCGTTGTCGATGACCATAATCAAGGCTTTTCCCGCGTCTTTCACCACGAGGTCAATCTGAGTGGCACCCGCATCCAAAGCGTTTTCCATCAACTCCTTGACGGCTGATGCGGGGCGTTGAATCACCTCGCCAGCCGCAATTTGGTTGGCCACACTGTCAGGCAGAAGTTTGATAACATCCAGCATAACTCACTTGCCCATCAACCCTCTGATGACGTTGGTCATCATCGGGGTACAGAATATGAAATAGAAAATGAAAAGCACAAAGACACCCAGCACGATGCGCCTTATGGTCTTGGTGCGTCTTTCCTCCTTGCTCTCTTCGTACTTGGGTGCGTGCCAGCTGCGCCGCATCTGGGCGCGAAGTTTATCCTCGTGGCTCAGTTTGGAGTCATAGCCCAACTCGGCCTTTTTCTGCTCCCACGCCTCCATTTCAGGGTCATAATAACGCGGGATATAGTTGAATTTCTTTGGATTATGTCTATAGAAGAATGCCATTTCGCTTAAGTATTATGTTAGGTAATCACTGGTTATCGTAGTCCTCGTATTCGTCTTCGCCAAAAGCCTCAATCTCAATCTCCTCATTATTGTTCTGGTCGCAATTGAGAGCCACATATTTACCGGTCAATGAGGCATCAAGCTGGTCCACCAGGTTAATCAGCTCCAGCATCTCCCCTTCCTTCAGGTCTTCGCCTTCTTGAAGTTTCTCAAGGTCGGTGCGCAAGCCCAACACAGAGAAGGTGAACAGCTGCAAGTCATCGCATTCATTGGTTTCCAATATCTGAGCCTCAACGTCCTTGATGCTCTTTTGCATGGTCTGAAAGGCTTTGGACGGGTGATCACTACACGAGCAAAACACTATCATTAAAGCAGTTAAAGATAATAATACCAGTTTCTTCATATCACGTGAGTCTTTCTTGTCTTTGTTGAACACTTTTTATTTCGGCTTCAAAGATACAAAGAAATTCTGAAACCGAGGGCAACACCTATAAAATAATGTAAAAGGCAAAAAAATGCATTTCTCAATTCTTTACACAAGCAGTTAACAAACAATTCGTTACCCAGTTATCAACACGATTTGTTGAATATTTTTTTTGAAAAAAAGGAAAATGTTTTGGCTCAAGTGAGAAATCTGGTAAGAAAACACCTATATTTGCACCTTAAAACGATAGTATGCTTTATATGAAACCAATTATAATTCTTCAACTAATTCATTAACTTAAATTACTCATTATGAAAAAGTTATTTACCTTTTTCGTGGCATTGATTGCCTCCATCAGTCTGATGGCTCAGGTGACCACATCGAGTATCAGCGGTAAGATTACCGACAACAACAAGTTGTCTCTTGCTGGTGCTACTGTAGTCGCAACGCACGTCCCGTCGGGTGCACAGTATTATTCTGTGGCCGACGCAAACGGCAACTATCGTCTGCTCAACATCCGTCCCGGCGGACCTTACAGACTGGAGTTCCGCATGGTGGGTTTCCAAACCGCCATTGAGAACAATGTCTCCACCACTCTGGGTGAGACTAAGATCTTGAACGTTCGTATGAGCGAGGAAAACATCGGCTTGAACGAAGTGGTTATTGCAGCTGAAGCTGTCAGCAACGGTATGGACAGCGACCGCGCTGGTGCCACCACCACCGTGAACAGCGAGCAAATCGCTACCCTGCCCACCATCACCCGCAGCCTCAACGACATTCTGGCTTTGACGCCTCAGGCTGCCAACACTTCAAACGGTCTGGCCATCGGTGGCGGTAACTACCGTCAATCGTATGTCACCGTCGACGGTGCTGCTTTCAACAACGCCTTCGGTATCGGCGGCAACCTGCCTGCAGGCGGTAGCCCCATTTCCTTGGACGCTCTTGAAGCTATGACCATCAACATCACTCCTTTCGATGTCCGTCACAGCGGCTTCACCGGCGGCGCTATCAATGCTGTCACCAAGAGTGGTACCAATCAGTGGCACGTCAGCGTGTATGACTATTTCACCAACGACGGTCTCATCGGCACCAAGTATGGTAAGGCTGACGAACTTGGCAACTTCCCCGACAACTTGAAGCTCTCCAAGTCGCTCGACAACACCGCTGGTATCAGCGTGGGCGGCCCCATCGTGAAGGACAAGCTGTTCTTCTTCGTGAACTTCGAGTACCAGAGCGACGTTGACCCCGGTCAAACCAGCTTCGCCCGCGAAAGTGAAGAAGACGTCTACGGCGGCGGCACCCAATACAACCGTCCTACCGTTGCCAAGATGGAGGAAATCAGCAACTATCTCCAGAATACTTACAACTACAACCCTGGCCGCTACCAGAACTACAGCGCCAGCACTCCTGACTACAAGCTGTTAGCCCGTTTGGACTGGAACGCCGGTGCCAACGACAAGATCAACCTCCGTTACAGCTTGGTGAAGAACAAATATTCCACCGCTCCTTCGAGCTCCATCAACCCCTTGGCCAGCTCGGTCTACAACCGTAACACCTACGGTCGTACCTCTGAATACGCCCTGTACTTCGAGAGCAGCCGTTACTTCCAAGAGCAAAACTTCAGCTCCATCGCTGCTGAGTGGAACCACAGCTTCCTGAGCGGTCGCGGCAACAACATGTTGCGTGCCACCTACTCACGTCAGTTTGAGCCCCGCAGCTTCGTGGGCGACCTCTTCCCCACCGTTGATATTCTTGAGTCTCTCGAGGACGGCACCCCCGCTGTTTACACCAGCTTCGGTCCCGACCCGTTCACCTATGGTAACCTCCGTGAAGTGAGCACCGCCGTTGTCACCGACGAGTTGACCTACCTCACTGGTGTGCACAACTTCACCTTCGGTCTCCAATACGAGTTCGACAACACCAAGAACGGCTTCATGCAAGGTGGCGCTGGCTACTATGTCTACAACAGCTGGGAAGACTTTGTCAACAACGCCAACCCGCGCGCTTTTGCTATCACCTATGGTAACAACGCCAACCACGAGCAAGTCTATCCTTCCTTCAACTACATGCAAGGTTCAGCTTACCTGCAGGATGAGATGACCCTCTCCGAGAACTTCCGCCTGACCGCTGGTATCCGTTTCGAGGTGCCGTGGTATCCTTCAATTGCTGAATACAACACCAACAACGAGTTCCTCAACGGCTGGGATGAAACCCTCGAAGACGGCACCACCGTCCACCACGCCATTGCTGACGGTGAAGGCAACACCATGTACGGAATGTCGACCGCCGATATGCCTAAGGCTCGCGTGAACTATTCACCTCGTTTGGGCTTCAACTGGGACCTCGCTGGCAATCGTAAGTATATCCTCCGCGGTGGTACTGGCCTCTACACCGGCCGTCTGCCTTTCGTGTGGATCGTTTCTGCCGTGGGTAACTCCAACTGCCTGCAGAACCAATACATCAACAGCAACGAAGAAACTCAAATCAGCTTCTACAGCAACCCCAACGACATCATCAACAACAACTCTGACCTCCTGCTGACTGGCGACCTGCCGGCTCCTCAGTCCACCACCATCATGGACAAGAACCTCCGCATGCCCCAGACTTGGAAGAGCAGCTTAGCTTTCGACGCCACACTTCCTGGCAACATCAAAGCTACTGTTGAAGGTATCTACAACAAGGACATCACCTCTGTGGCTGTCACCAAACTCGGCATCGTGGAAGACGAAAACGAGTTCCAACTCCCCGGCGAACCTGGTCCTAGAATGCACTGGGTCAGCGAAGGCATCACCAACTCACTTCGTAAAGCCGTCACTCCTTATTATATTACCAACACTCCCAACAACGGCTACTACTACAGCGTTATGGGTCAGTTGAGCAAGAGATTTGACTTCGGTCTCGACCTGATGGCTGCCTACACCTATGCTGAAGGCAAGAACGTCACCGACGGTATCGGCGACCAAGTCACCTCAGCTTTCAACACCAACGCTTTCGGCGTCCATGGTTCCAACAGCCACGAGCTGGGCTACAGCAGCTACGTCACTCCTAACCGTCTGCTCTTCAACCTCGGTTGGACCTGGGCCGTCGGTCAACGCACGTTGGAAACTATCGGTTTGTACTATGAAGGCTTCAACCACTGCTATGTTGGTGGCTACAGCTACACCCGCTACAGCTACACGATGACGAGCAACGTCAACGGCGACGGTGGTTCGAACAGCTTGATCTACATCCCCACCGAGTCTGACTTGGCTGACATGCCTTTCACCAGCGAAGAGAACAAGGCTGCCTACAACGACTTCATCAAGGCTGACAAGTATTTGAGCGCCAACCGTGGTCAATATGCAGAGCGCGGTGCTGTTGTGGCTCCTTGGAGACACACCTTCAACGCCAAGTATGAGCGCACCTACAAGTTCAAGAACGGTATGTCCTACAGCATCGGCGTCGATGTGAAGAACATTGCCAACTTGATCTGGAGAGGTTGGGGCAACATGCAGCGTCTGAGCAGTGGCGACATCCTGAAATGGGACGGTTCCGAGTACACCTTCACCGATCCTACCTGGAACACCTACGCCAGCACCTATTCAACCTGGTCAGCTGCTCTGAACCTCCGCTTCAACTTCTAATCCTTGAAGTTGTAATGCAACAAAAAAGCACCTCGTTTGAGGTGCTTTTTTTGTTTTGTTGTGTAGTACTACTACTCCGCTATCCTCACCCTCCGCAAATCCAAAAGGTTCGTAGGATTGCTACCCATATCCTTCACACGCTTGTTGACGAATCGCAGCACCTCATCATAAAATAACACCACCACAGGCGCATCCAGCATCATCAGGCTGTCCATCTCGGTATAATAGCGGGCGCGTTCCTGCAAGTCGTTGCAAAGAAGAGCTTTGTCGTATAATTTGTCGTATTGCGGGTTGGAGTAATGCGTATAGTTGGGTCCAGAAGGTGCAAAGTTGGAGGTCGTGAACAACGAGAGATAGTTCTCCGCATCAGGGTAGTCGGCCACCCACGAAGAACGGAAGAATGCCAGGCTGCCGTTAGAACGCATGCTGCGCAAAGTGGCAGGCGGCATCACCTCCATCTTGCATCTTAGTCCCGTCTGCTCCACTTGGCTTTGGACAAATTTGCCTATATCGGCATAATCAGCCACGGTGGAGAGCTGCAACAAATAGCCTTCCAAATGGTTCTCAGCCACCAAGCGTTGGGCGCGTTTCAAGTCGTAACCGTAGCCTATAGTACCGCTGTGTCCAGGGAGACCTACAGGAATAAACCCACCTGTACCCGGCTCACCGATACCGTTGCGCAAATAGCGTAGCATCTTCTCGCGGTCGATGCAAAGATTGACTGCCTGACGCAAAGCGCGCGAACGATCGGGACCAAGGCTGTCGTTGGGGTCGATGAAGAAAGAGAAATACTCCGTGTTCAAATAAGGCTCGGTAATCAGGTCGATTTTGTCCTCATATTTCTGGCGCAACTGCCCGTCGTAGGTCAGCAGCTCGTCCTTATAGCGGGCATCGATACCCGACATGAAATCGAACTTGCCTTTGATGAACTCCAGAAAAGCGACCTGCTTGTCAATGAGGAAACTGACGGAGACGGCATCGATGTAGGGAAGCCTCTCACCTTGCTCATCCCGTTCGAAATAGTTGGGATTCTTGCGGAACACCAGTTTCACATTCTCTTTCCAATACTGGAACTTGAATGGTCCCGTCCCCACAGGATGGCTGCGGAAGTCGTCGCCGTAATACTCGACGGCTTCATGGGGTACCACCGAGGCGTAGGTCATCGAAAGGATACCCAAAAACGGCGGGAAAGGTTTCGAGAGCTCGATTTGGAAAGTGGTATCATCCAAAGCCGTAAAGGCATACTGGTCGTCATCGTGTTTCACCGAAGAGAAAATCCACAAGCCCGGCGAGCTCAACCGCTTGTCCACCACGCGGTTGAAGGAATAGACAAAGTCTGATGCGGTTACGTTTCGTGCCGGCATCAGACTTTCATCCTCATGAAACTGCACATCATCCCGAAGATGGAAGGTATAGGTCAACCCATCCTCGCTGATGTCCCACGACTTAGCCACCATCGGGACCAGATTCATCTTGTCGTCAAAGGCCACCAGGCTGTTGAACACTTGGTTACAAGCCCAAATGTGCGGCAAATCTTTGGCGTAAATCGGGTCGAGCGTCAAGATGCCCGCGCTTTCGTTGTATTTGAAGATCGTCAGGTTTTCCTCAACACTTTGCCGTTGGCTGCATCCTGCTGCCAACAAACCTATAACCACTAATCCAAGCCAGACTTTCCGCATCACTTTTTCACTTTGAAGCCAATCACCTCAGAATGCAAGTTGTTCAGATACTTGTTGTAATCGAGGTCGTTGGTGTCCTGCTCCTTCTCCAAAGCGAGGTCGAGCACGTCCATCATGTTCTCCACGTAGTGGAAGTTCAAACCCTCCACATAGTCTTCCTTGATGTCCTTGATATCGTGCTCGTTATCGATGGACAGGACAAGGTCGCTGATACCGTTGCGCTTGGCGGCAAGAATTTTCTCCTTCACACCACCCACAGGCAGCACCCTTCCGCGCAAAGTAATCTCGCCCGTCATTGCCAGCAGGCTCTTCACCTTGCGTTGGGTGAAAGCTGAAGTCAGAGCGGTGAGCATCGTGATACCGGCCGAAGGACCGTCCTTAGGCGTTGCGCCCTCAGGGATGTGGACATGTACGTTCCAGGCGTCAAACACATCGGGGTTGATGTTGAGCTGCGAGGCGTGGGCCTTGATGAATTCGTAGGCGATGGTGGCCGACTCCTTCATCACTTCGCCGAGGTTGCCCGTTAGCGAGAGGTGTCCTCCACCCCTGCTCAAGCTGACCTCGATGGACAGAATCTCGCCGCCCACTTGCGTCCAAGCCAATCCCGTAGCCACACCCGGCATCGTATGTTTCACCTCATCCTCGTCGTGGTGCATCGGCACACCCAACACCTTTCTTATATTGTCAGCCGTGATTTTCCTGTCGAAAGGTTCTTCGGTCACCACCTGCTTGGCGCGGAAGCGCATCATGTCGCCAATGCGGCGTTCCAGGTTACGCACGCCAGCCTCGCGGGTATAGTCGTCGATGATGTGCATCACGATGTCTTTCGAGAAGGCAATCTGTTTGCTGTCCAAGCCGTGCTCCTTCATCTGCTTGGGAATGAGGTGACGCTTGGCGATTTCGTATTTCTCCTCGCGCAGGTAGCCGCTCAGGTCGATGATCTCCATACGGTCGCGCAAGGCGGGATGGATGGTCGCCAGGTTGTTGGCAGTGGCGATAAAGAGAATTTTCGAGAGGTCGTAGTCCAACTCGATGAAGTTGTCGTAGAAGGTGTTGTTCTGCTCAGGGTCAAGGATTTCGAGCAGGGCGGCCTGCGGGTCGCCGTTGATGTTGTTGCCGCTCACCTTGTCAATCTCGTCGAGGACGAAGACGGGGTTGCCCGACTTCACCTTACGCAGATTTTGGATAATGCGGCCCGGCATTGCGCCGATATACGTCTTGCGGTGGCCACGCAGTTCGGATTCGTCGCGCACGCCACCAAGTGACATTCTGACATATTTTCTGTTCAACGCGCGGGCGATGGACTTACCCAAGGAGGTCTTACCGACACCGGGAGGTCCAACGAGACACAGTATCGGGGCCTTCATATCCTGACGCAACTTCAGCACGGCAAGATGCTCAACGATGCGGTCCTTCACCTTGTCCAAACCGAAGTGGTCGGCATCAAGGATACGCTGGGCGCGTTTCAGGTCGAAGTTGTCCTTGGTGTACTCTTCCCAGGGCAGGTCAACGAGATATTGCAAGTAGTTGAGCTGCACGCCATATTCTGATGCCTGCGGATGGGTGCGTTCCAGTTTCTTCAGCTCGCGCTCGAACACCTCGCCCACTTCCTTCGACCATTTCTTCTTCGTGGCTTTCTCCGTCAGTTCCTTCACGTCCTGCTCGTTGGGATTGCCGCCCAGTTCCTCCTGGATGGTGCGCAACTGCTGGTTGAGGTAATATTCGCGTTGCTGCTTGTCCATATCGACGCGCACCTTGCTCTGAATCTGTTGCTTCAGTTCCAGCATCTGCTGCTCCTCGGTCAATACGGCCAACAGGTCAGAGGCCATCTGGTTGAGGTTGCGTGCCTCCAACAGGCCCTGTCTGACAGGCATATCGGCCTCCACGTTGCTGGCCACGAAGTTGAGCAAGAAGACGGGGTCGTCGATGTTCTTGATGGCGAAGCCGGCCTCTTGCGACAGGTTGCGCGAACGGGCGATAACCTGAATGGCCAAATCCCTGACGGATTGAATCAAAGCGTTGAACTTCCGCGTACTGGGGATGTCTTCCGAAGCCGCATAAGGCATCACCGTAGCCTTGATGTAAGGCTCAGTCTGGGTGGATTCCACCACCTCGAAACGACGTTTGCCTTGAATGATAACGGTGACGTTGCCGTCGGGCATCTCAAAGGTCTTGAGGATTTGGGCCGAGGTGCCCACCTTATACAAGTCCTCGAGCATGGGCTCCTCCACGTTCGACTCCTTCTGCGCGATAACGCCGATGGCCTTGCGCTTGCGGTTGTATTCCTTCACCAGCTGTATGGACTTGTCGCGTCCCACGGTGATGGGAATCACCACACCCGGATAGAGCACCGAGTTGCGCAAGGGCAAGATAGGTAGTTCCTCAGGCACCTCTTCGTCCTGAGCCACACGGCCTTCTTCAATCGTCAGCACGGGGATGAACTCAGCGTTCGAGTCCATCATATCTGAAAACAGTTCGGTTTCAACTTTATAACTCATAGATACATATTTTGTTTGATAGGCGACAAAATGTCAGTCAGCCGCCGATTCACACCTTATTATATATGTGGCGCAAAGATACGACAATAATAATGCCAATACAAAAAAAAAGCCCTCGCGATTGCAAGAGCTTCCCTTTTTTCATGTCGGTCCAACTTACTTGGCTTCCTTCTTCTCGAAGAACTTCTTGTACTTGTTGTTGAACTTATCCACACGACCGGCGCTGTCGACGAGCTTCATCTTACCGGTGTAGAAGGGATGTGATGCGCTGGAGATTTCAAGCTTCACCAGAGGATACTCATTGCCGTCTTCCCACTTGATGGTCTCCTTGGTGTTGATGGTCGAACGCGACAGGAAGGTCGCATCGTTTGACATATCTTTGAAAACAACCAGTCGATAGTTCTTAGGGTGAATGTCTTTTTTCATCGCTTACTTTCCTTTTGATTTTGAGCCGCAAAAGTACAACATTTTATTGGAATGGCAATCGATTTAGTGAAATTTTTTATCGGTTTTATATAAACTGCTGTTTTTAAGCTATTTAAGGCATCAATTTTATCAAGAAAACCGGAATTATTTTTGCTTGTCACACTTTATTATTAAAAAAGGTTCAGCACAAGGTTTTATTTACTATCTTTGCAGCAAAATACAAGCATTAAACTTAATCAACATAGTATAAACCAACTCATTAAACAACAAACTGAAATGAAACAAGCTTTTAATTTCAACGCAGGTCCTTGCGTTCTGCCTAAGCAGGCTATCGAAAGCACCGTCAAAGCACTCTATGATTTCGACAACACCGGTATCGGTATCGCCGAGATTTCACACCGCACCCCGGGTTGGGAGCGCATCATGGCTGAGACCCGTCAGCTGTGGCGTGACCTCCTCAACATCCCTGAAGAATACGAAATCCTCTTCCTCGGTGGTGGCGCCAGCACCCAGTTCTTCACCGTGCCCGCCAACCTGATGAAGACTAAGGCCGCCTACCTCCAGACCGGCGTCTGGGCCAAGAAGGCCGCCAAGGAAGCCAAGCTGTTCGGTAAGGTCGACATCGTCGCCTCTTCCGAAGAGAAGACCTACACCTACATCCCGAAGGGCTACACCATCCCGCTGGATGCTGACTACTTCCACATCACCACGAACAACACCATCTACGGTACTGAGATCAAGTACGACATGGACTGCCCCATCATGCTCGTCGCTGACATGAGCTCCGACATCATGAGCCGTCCCGTCGACGTGAAGAAGTACGGCCTCATCTACGGTGGCGCCCAGAAGAACGTCGGCCCCGCTGGCGTGACCTTCGTCATCGTGAAGAAAGACATCCTCGGCAACATTGGCGACCGCGCCTACATGAACCCGCTGCCGACGATGGTCGACTTCCGCACCCACGCTGCTGAAGAAGCCAAGAACATCAGCATGTTCAACACCCCGCCCGTACTGCCTATCTTCATGATGCACGAGACCCTCGTGTGGCTGAAGGACACCATCGGTGGCGTCGAGGCTATGAACAAGATCAACACCAAGAAGTCCAACATGCTCTACGAAGAGATCGACCGCAACAGCATGTTCGTCGGCACCGCCGAGAAGGAAGACCGTTCCATCATGAACCACTGCTGGGTCATGGCTCCCGGTTACGAGGACAAGCAAGACGCCTTCATGGCCTTCGCCAAGGAGCGCGGCATGGTCGGCATCAAGGGTCACCGCAGCGTCGGTGGTTTCCGCGCCAGCCTCTACAACGCCTGCCCGATTGAGGCCGTCGAAGCCCTCGTCCAGTGCATGCAAGATTTCGAAAAAGCCAACAAATAATAAGGAGAAACAAGATGAAAGTTTTAGTT
>Ga0310690_10000282_pt1 | contig 117158 bp, 109 predicted proteins | sample AusTroGonzalo_MG_2_FD_207661 | JGI IMG/M metagenome (GOLD analysis project Ga0310690, IMG submission 207661) | Bovine rumen microbial communities from tropical cattle in Woodstock, Queensland, Australia - Gonzalo_04 (v2) (version 2) | ecosystem: Host-associated > Mammals > Digestive system >...
TGACATAAACGGCTTTGGATTCCCGTTCGTTGTCGCTCATTTCACTTTTTACCGTAGCCAACCCCGGGCCAAAATTCCATGACCAATCACTCAGCGTGACATTTTGGAACGAGTTGTTGGTAAACGTTAGTTTGATATGATGAATCCCCGTATCCGAGAAAGTGTACTTTTTAGATACGGTTACACCGGCGGCAAGATCACCGGTAAAGGTGATGCTGTCTTTTGTGCGGGCTGCTTCCGTAAAATCTACCTGCGGCAAGGTGGCAAAATAGCCGGTTCCTTCGTAGGGCGTTAAATCTACATCGCCCAACACATCCTTAAATAAATACGTTTTAATGCCTGCGCCTTTAGAAGAAAAAGTAATATCGGCGTGCGGCAAAGAAAGCGTTGTTAATTTTTCAGGTTTGACGGAAGAAGGTGCTTCCAACACAATGCCTGTTGTTTGTTCGGACAAAATAGCAGGTTTGGCGGCAGCGTTCCCTTGCTGTTGTTTTAATTGTTCTTGAGCCGCGCGCTGGGCTTGGCGGGCTCTGGGAATGACCACGAATTGCTGATAACCGGTTACTACCAGCAAAAACACCACGATGGTCATGAAGAATTGTCGGTTGTTCATAATCTCCTCTTACTTAGCCGTACAAGTACGGCGGTTAAGAGGAAACCCTTACTTACGGCACCGGATCATATCCGCCTCCGTGAAGCGGATGACATTTGGAAACCCGGATAACGGACAAATAGGTTCCCTTTATGACGCCGTATTTCATAATCGCTTGTTTGGCATATTGGCTACACGTAGGCGTAAAACGACACACCCCGCGCGGGCCCATAAGCGGACGTATAAACAAAAGTCCTGCGTTTAACACAAAAAGCAACAAATGTTTTGGAAGAAGCGAAATTTTTTTCATTTTTTAACCTTCCGTTTGTTCTTCGTTCGGAAGTTCCTTTAATATAGCGGCTCTGCCGCATAGTGTCATGAGTGCTTCCTGCACTGCTTGCACGGTTGATAATTTTTCGCTATCTTGCGGGTGGAGAATAATATCCGTTCCCGCGGTTATTTTGTTCCGGTTACTTCTAAGGGCTTCTCTTAACAATCGCTTGGTGCGGTTGCGCACAACCGCTGTCCCTAATTTTTTTGAGACAACTACCGCAAAACGAACTTCCTCAGCGGCGGGATTTTTTGCCGCCCACATTGTCAGTCCTTGATACTTTATTTTAATGCCGCCTTTAAAAACCCGTTCAAAATCTCTTTGAAGGTGAAGGCGGCAAAATCGCGGCAGACCGTTTGGCAACATAAATTAGGCGCGGATTAACTCGTGGCGGCCTTTTGCACGGCGTGCACTCAGGACTTTTCTGCCACCTGCTGTTGCCATGCGGGCGCGAAAGCCGATGTGTTTAGCACGTCTTCTTTTATTAGGTCTGTATGTCGGTAACATGTTTTCTAACGCGTTATTTCTGGCCCGATACTGCCGGACTGGAAAAAACGTCTCTCCTGTAATTAAAATAAATTGGTTTCTACTGAAACGTACCAATATTATAGCTTTTATTGAGAGTGTTTGTAAAATATTATTTTTACCGTTCGCTTTCCAAATTTGCTATGCTTGTAATAGCGTATGATTTTTTCCGACAGTGCCATTGTGCTTTTTCGCCAGGATTTTAGGGAGAACGACCGTATCGTTTCCTTTTATACAAAGGAACACGGGCGGATCAATGCGCGCGTGCCGGGGGTGTCGCGCCCGCTTGGCAAAATGAAGGCGTTTACCGAGCTTTTTTCATCAACAGAAGTACGTATTTATGTTAAACGCGGCGGCGTAATGGGAACGGTAACGGGCGGAAAAATCAAAACCATTTATCCGGCTGTCCGCCGCGATTTGAAACGGATTCAACACGCACTTTATTGTTGTGAGTTGTTGCGTTGTTTAACCCCCCTTCACCAACCCAGCACGGAAAAATTTGAACTGCTTTCATCTGCTTTGGATGCGTTGGAAAAAGCCCCTGTTTCTTCCGCTTTTGTGCCCGCATTTACGTTACGGCTTATGATGTTGGCCGGTTTCGGATTAGACAGACCTGTGCTTAAAATTTCACCTCAGTTTTGGCAGCAAATTCACGAAGCACCGTTTGAAGAATTGAATTTTTCCGCACCGGAAGATTTATTGTTCCTTTCCAAGTGTAACAGTGTTTGCCGCCGCTTTTTGGACCGTTATTTAACCCGTCCGCTCAATACCGTCAAAGATATTGGCCTTACCGAGTGGGAGACGGATTTTGTCCACGCTACACAGGAAACCGTTTACATGGAAGAAACAACTCCTGTCCTACAACCGGTTCATTAAATAATCTTTCGGAAAAAATACGTCTTGTTCTTTAAGTTGTACGGTTGCCTTTCGGAAAAGGCCTGTGAAAGGACATTGGGAGAAGTTTTTATCTAAAAATCGTCGTCATTTCCTTTAGGCAAGCAGTTCATCCATATCGGGATAAATATCTGCCAGCGATGGGTAAATTTTAAAGGCATTTTCGCGGATGAAAGTGTCGGGTTGTTTTAAATCCGGCACCATACAGGTGCGCATGCCGGCGGCAATACCGGCTGTGGCTCCGGCGACGGAATCCTCAAATACAAGGCAATCGGTTACGTCCGAGCGGAGGGCCGCCGCAGCTTTCAGGTAAACTTCGGGATTTGGTTTCAGGGTAGTAACGTCATCGGCAGTAGTCAAGACGGAGAAATAGTCGCGAATACCCGTTTTTCGTAAATAAAATTCCGCCCATCTGCGTATATTGGAAGATCCCAGTCCGATTTTAAGCCCGCGTTTATAAAAAAATTGTACCGCTTCTTTTGCCCCCTTTTGAAAGGGGATAGCACCGCCGGAAAGCAAATAGTCATCCACAATTTGAAAGGTCCGCCGGTCCAATGTTTCCAAATCCGCTTTCGGGCCGAACGCACGTCGCATGAAAAGGGCGGCTTCTTCGCGGCTGATACCAATACACGAGACGAATAATTCAAATGAAAAATCAAGACCTTGTTCGGCGGCGGCTTTGCGGTAGCATTGGTAATAAAGCGACTCCGTATCAAACAAAAGTCCGTCCATATCAAAAATAACGGTTGTAATCATACTCCTATTCTATAAAATAAGGAGCCGTTTTGGGGACCATTCTGTTCGTTCTTCTAAATATAGTATAATTTTATATATGAAATACGGTATGAATTTTCAGGATATGATATCCGCTTTAAACCACTATTGGACGAAACAGGGCTGTGTGCTTGTTCAACCCTACGACGTTGAAAAAGGGGCCGGTACGTATAATCCGGAAACCTTTTTCGGTTCGCTGACGAAAAAACCCGTCAATCGTGCTTACGTAGAGCCCTGCCGCCGTCCCGCCGACGGACGTTATGGGGATAACCCCAACCGCTTGGGGAAGTATTACCAATATCAGGTAATTATGAAACCCGCGCCGGCTAATATTCAGGAAATTTATTTGGGATCCTTAAAAGCCATCGGTTTAAACCCCAAAGAACACGACGTGCGTTGGATTGAAGATGATTGGCAATCCCCGACGTTGGGTGCTTCGGGCGTCGGCTGGGAAATTTGGTTAGACGGTATGGAAATTACGCAGTTTACCTATTTTCAAAACATGGCGGGCTATGCGTTAAATCCCATTACCGTAGAAATTACGTACGGACTAGAGCGGATTGCCATGTATTGCCAAAAAGTGGATAACGTGTTTGATTTGCGGTGGAATAATACAATTACTTACCGCGACGTTCACCACGAAAACGAACGGCAATTTTCCCACTACTATTTTGAAGAATCCAACGTGGAACATTTGCGCCGTTACATCCAAGAGTGTGAAGAAGAGTGTTACGCACTTTGTAAAAAAGGACTTTATTTACCCGCTTACGATAACGCGATGAAACTTTCGCACTATTTTAATATGTTGGAAGCGCGCGGAGCGATTTCCGTTTCCGACCGTACGAATAATATTACGAAAATCCGCAATTTGGCAAAGGCCTGTGCGAAGGCCTACGTTCAGAGCGTGGAGAAAAAAGAGGAGGCGGCCCAATGAACGCATTGTTGGAAATCGGCGTAGAACATTTGCCTGCCCGCTTTATGAAGCCGGCTCTTACACAATTAAAAACACTGGCGGAAAATCTGCTGACGGAAAAACGTATTTCCTATCAAGAAGTGGAATCTTTCGGAACGTACCGCCGTTTGGTGGTTTTTATCCGCGGGATTGCTCCGAAGTCGGACGATATCCAAAAGGAAGTAAAAGGTCCGCCCGCTAAATTGTTAAAAGACGCACAAGGTAATTTTACCCCTCAATCGGCCGGATTTGCGCAAAAGAACGGAATTCCGGCGGAAAAATTAGTGGTAAAAGAAACGGAAAAGGGGCCTTTTATTTTTGCCGAAATTAACATTAAGGGCGAAAAGACGGCTCAACTACTGCCGGAAATTTTCACGCGCATTGTTACCGGTTTGGAGTTTGCCAAAAATATGGTGTGGGAAGATTCCCAACTTAAATACGGTCGTCCGATACGCTCGCTGATTGGTCTGTACGGCACGAAAGTAATCAAATTTACCGTTGCGGGGGTAACGTCGAACCGCAACACCTATCCGTTGTCTTCCTTCGGCCGTAAACCGATAAAAGTGGCGGTTGCCGATAAAGACGCATACGTGGAACTGTTACGCAAACAGTTTCCGCCGGTGCTTGTAGTCCCGCAGGAACGCCGCGAGGCGCTTATTAAAACGGTTTGTGCCGAAGCGGATGCGCGCGGCTATCAGGCCGATTTGGACGAAGATTTAATTACCGAAACAGTTTGGTTTACCGAACATCCCGTGGCCGTTTGCGGGGATTTTGAACTCAAGTTTTTGACGCTGCCGAAAGAATTGGTTACTACGGTGCTCAAAAAGCAAATCAAAATGTTTCCGGTGCTGAATAAGGCGAGCGAACTTCAGCCGTATTTTATTGCGGTGCGCGACGGCCTTTCCGTTAACCAAAACGAAGTGCGCGACGGATTTAAGAAAGTGATGTCGGCCCGTCTTTCGGACGCAGTATTTTTCTTTGAAAACGATAAAAAAGAAGGACTTCAAAAATTCAAAGAAAAACTGAAAGGAATTTTATTCTTGGAAGGGCTCGGTTCATTGTACGAAAAATCGGAACGTACCCAAAAGTTGGCCCTTTGGTTGTGCGAAAAAACAGCGCAGAAAAAGATAGAAGAAACCGTATCGTATGCGGCGGGTTACGCGTATGCGGACCTTGCCAGCCACGTTGTGTATGAATTTCCGGAATTACAAGGTTATATGGGCGGACAGTATGCCGCATTAGAGGGTAAAAAAGAAGAAGCCAAAGCCATGGAAGAATTTTATTTTCCGCTTACGTCTTCTTCTCCCCTTCCTTCCACAACTGCCGGCAATTTAGTTTCGCTTGCGGGTAAAATAGATACGCTGGTCGGTAACTTTTTAATCGGACAAATCCCTACCGGAAGTGAAGACCCGTTTGCGCTTCGGCGTCAGGCATTTGCGGTTGTGCGCATTTTGTTGGAAAAAGAAATTCCGGTTTCGCTCAAAGATCTTATAGCACAATCGGCGGCTTTGTATCCGTCGGGAACGGCAGACAAGGGGCTTTCCCAACTGCCCGAATTTTTGTTCCAGCGTTTGTCGCTTGTGTTGGAACAGCGCGGGCATAATCCCGCCGCCTTAAAAGCCGTTTGCGGATGGGATACCTTACCGCTCAAACAGGTGGAAAATCTTGTTTGTGCGTTGGAAACACTGACGAAAGATGCTTCCTTCAGCGCGGTGTTGGAATCGGCCAAGCGTGTATCCAATATTTTGAAAAAATCGGAAAAAGTAACGGGAAGTGCTGACGAAAGTTTGTTTGAACTTCCGGCGGAAAAAGAATTGAAAAAAACGATAGACGGTATTTCTTTTGCCGCACAGCAAAAACCTTCTACCACGCAAGAATATTTACAACAGCTCAGTACATTTAAGGCATTTAAAGAGCCGTTGGAAAAATTCTTTACGGATGTAATGGTTAACGTGCCGGATGAGAAAATCCGTCGCAATCGTTTGTTGTTACTTGCCGAGGTGCGTACTTATTTAACACAAACCGTTGCCGACATTACGCAATTATAGAAGAAAAACAATACAACAAATAGGTCTTTTTGAAAAGACCTATTTGTTTTTTGGGTCCAATGACCCTTGTCGTAATAAGGTGGATTTAATACACTTTTGTAAGAGAGGGAAGATGAAAAAAGGTTTCTTTTTAATTTTAGCGGTATTAGCGGTATCCCTTTCGGTAACCGCCAAAGAAACTGCTGCCGACTATTTAAATTACGAGTTGGAGCATACAAAACAACATATTCTTAAGGATATTTCCGGTACCGATTGGAGCAGAGCCGTTAAACAAACTTGTGCCGATGCGCAACTTTACGGCGGGATGGTTCAATACAAGCGTGAGCGTTTCCCGTTGCCGGTGACTCAAACGTATGCGTTGGCAAAGGCGGAACAACGTACTTTTAAAGAAAGACGAGAGAATCTCCAAAAGACAATGCGCGAAAATTCGTTGTGGAGACTTTTTTTGATTTCTGTGCCGCGCAACACGGATTTGACGGGGCGTACGGAGGAACAGTTTAACTTTGTAAAAGATTTTTTCAAACAACCGGTCAATAAGAAAGCGGTTGAAAACCGTTACAAAAAATTGCCGGTGGAAATTCATAAACATTATATTGTTAAAATTACCTTGCAGGAAGACGAAGAACACACGCACTTTTTATTTGTGGATTGTTTTCATAAACGGGTACATTTTGTCAGTGGCGATTTAACAATAGAAAACCTCCCCTATAAAAATACAAAACCGGGGGAAGAATTTATTACACAATGGTAGGAGACGAAAAATGAAAAAAATGAAAATAGTATCGGTTATCCTGTTTGGTTTGCTTGTGGTATTACCGGCGGCCGCACAGCCAAAAACGTTTGATCCGCAGGTAGTAGGACCGATGAATTGGGCAAAACTTTGGAAAAATGTAAAGCATGCCGTTAATATAGGGCGCACCGAGTGGGCCGATTTGCTCCATGAAGAGGAAAACCAGATTCGTTCTCACTCTCCGTTAGGATCAACTGTGTATGTTGTTAAAACAAAAGAGTTTCAACAGCACCCTGTGCCCGATGAGATAAAAGATATCTACCAAGGCCGTGTAGAAAGTATCAAACTTTCCCTTTTAAAAAACGAATTGTTGGATATTTATACCTTTCAAGTACCTTATCCGGAAGATTTAGCCGATTTATCGGAAGAGCAACTGATTACGCTGAAAGGATTTTTGGAACAATCGGTTTTTAAGGATGAAATGAAGCCCGCCTATTCCCGTTATGCCGTAAAAAAAGCGGAAAACGGTGTGATTCAGGTAGATTTGGTAACTTTTTCGGATGCCCAACAAGGAATGACCGCTTCTGATAAGAGGATGATTTTACGGATGGACGCAAGCACGAAAAAAGTAATCTTTTTCTACAAAACAGTGAGAGATTAAAAAGAATAAAAACCCGACGAAGACGCGCTCCGAAAGAGCGCGTTTTTTTAATATACCTGTTCTGAAAAAACCGCCCTCGCAGTTAAGCAAGAGCGGTTTTAATTTGATTTTTAATTACAGTTTAATAATCTTTTTCTCTTCCACGTTTAAATACCCTTCGGGGCAGTGGGTAGAGCAGTAAACCGTGGGGTTATTTTTACAGAACTCACGCACACGGGACAACGTTTCGCGGGCATTCTCTTTATCCTCAAATATGATAGAAAGTTCGTTCTCGTACAAAGCCGCATCTGTATAAGTTACGTCTCCGTGGAACATATAATAGAGATCCCCGTCTTGTAAGATGGATACGGAATTGCCTTTGGTATGTCCTTCCGCACGAACCATTACAAGCGTATCCGTAATGTGTTGGCTTTCCGGAAAGTTCTTATACGGTCCGTCAGTAAAGTTTACGCGCACGATGTTATCCCCTGTTAATTTCATAGTGTCTGCTTCGGTTTGGGAAATGTAAATTTTGGCGTGTGGAAACATGCGCAACTCACCCGTATGGTCGGGGTGTTTGTGCGTCACAACGATTTTGGTAATATCTTCCGGCTTATATCCGGTTTTAGCGAGTGCTTCTTCAAACGTGGCCACCTTTTTACCCATCCACAAAGGGGATCCTTGTTTAGGCACTATGTCCTGCGCATTATTCGGAAGTCCGGTATCCGATAAAATGACTTCCTTACCGTCATCAATTAGAAAGTTCTGTAAGCTGGACGGATAGGTTGTATTGGGGTCGCAAGCGGCTTTATCACGGCTGCCGCCAAATGCGAACGCCTGTGTCACATAACCGCCGTCGTAGTATTTTAATGGGATAATTTTCATAGTTGCCTCCTGTAAATCTTATACTTTTATTGTAGCAGTTCTGTCCTAAAAAACACCCCAAAATCGGCTCACAAACGAGTTTTAGTGGCATGATTTAGGTTTCATAATTTCAAATAACCGTTAGCCCTTATAATGGGAACGTTCTCGTCGGTAATACAGCGCGCTTGGAGCGCGTTTTTTGTACGTTAAAAATTACCCCTTGAAATTTTTTGTTTTTTACTTATACTAACTTTATAAGCAGTTCGCCTATTTGTCGGTTGGGCGCCGCGCAGGGTGCGGACGGATTTGCGAGTATGGGTTGCAAGGACGGATCGTTCCCTTACAAGTTGATAAATTGGTTCGGCTTGTGGCGTTGCGGAGTAAGTCCCGGCTGACAGTCCAAGCGGACGATAAAGAAGGAGAGTAAATGACGTCAAGTAACTAATGGCTCTCGGTTGGAGAAACCGGGGGCCTTTTTTATGGTTACTCTTCTAATATGCTCGGCGCAAGTGTGCCCTCTTTTCCGACAGCTTGGGCGGCGGAAATTTCGTCGGCCTCATCGGGAGAAATATCCATCTCTTTATAGTCGCTGTCTGTTTCAAACGAGAAGATTTCTTCCTCTTCTTCCTGCGGTTGGGAAACGGATGTTACCGCTTTTTGCGGCGCGGCGGTTTGCGTTTGCGACGCAGGCGCGTAACGGTTGCTCGGGTCCCACCAAGCAGGCGGATTCCCCGCACAGGCGGTTAAAAACAGACAAACTAAAAAGATACTTTTTTTCATGATTGTTTCCTCGCTAATTGGGCTTGTAGATATAAACTTCCCGCATGATAACTGCTTCTGACCAACGGTCCGGCGGCGACGGCCTTAAAGCCGAGCGAAAGGGCTTCTTCTTCCCAGCGTTTATAATCTTCCGGTACCGGATACGACGCAACGGGATAATGCCTGTCTGACGGTGCCAAATATTGCCCGATGGTAAGCAAATCCACCCCTACTGCGCGTAAATCTTTGAGTAAACGGGAAATTTGTTCGTTTGTTTCGCCAAGCCCCACCATAAAACCGGTTTTTGTCAAAATGTGCGGCGCAAGTTCTTTACTGCGTTTTAGTAAGTGAAGGGTACGCATATAATCGGCTCCCACGCGTACCTGCGGATAAAGTTCCCGCACCGTTTCCACATTATGCCCCAAAACGACGGGGTTTTGGTCTAAAATTGTTTTTAGCGCGCTTTCACTACCCCGCAAGTCGGAAATAAGCGGTTCTATTTTTACGTCGGGTGTAAGTGCTTTTATGGCTTGTATGACGCGGGCAAAGTGTTCCGCCCCTCCGTCCGGCAAATCGTCCCGCGTGGGCATCGTTAAAACGGCATAGCGGATATTCCACGCTTTGATTTCCTGCGCAATCCGTTCCGGTTCCGCCAAATCGGGCGCAAGCGGACGCGCTTTGGTAACGGCACAGAAACGGCAGCCACGCGTACAAATATCCCCCAGCACCATAAACGTGGCATCTCCGCAGTTGAAACATTCGCCGCGGTTAGGGCAACGTGCCGCTTCACACACGGTATGAAGTCCGTTCTTGTGGAGCGACAGATTTGCCTGTTGGGCGGTTTGGGAGTGGTAAGCGGCTTTATTCTTACCGACCATCTCCTTGAGCCAAAGCGGTATATTTGTCATTAGTTTTATTATACAAAAACACGTCCGTTAAAAGATATAATATAAAAAATATGCGCAATCGCAAATGGATAGTATGGGTTAGTATTTTTTGTGGTTTATTGCCGCTCGCCGCACAGGAGCCGGCGCAAGACCAACCGCGTCTTGCGGAAGCGGGTAAGTTGTATTTTGCTTTTAAGCCGCTTGCCGCGTTGGAAAAATATATTGAACTCTCCAAAGATACGCATAACAAAGAAGCATTCCTGAATGCCGCGTTTATTGCGCTGGAACAACATCAACCGAAACGGGCCGTAGATATTGCCATGGCCGGTTACCGGCTGTATCCGCAAGATGAAGAAATATTGGATATTTTAGCCGAGGCGTTTTTGGCAGACGGACAGTATGCCGCCGCCGAGCGTACGCTTTCGCTGTTGCCGGAGCGGCCGGATAAAGCCGGGTTTTATTACATCAATTTGGCCCGCGCCCAACTGGGGCTTAACGAGAGATCTTTGGCAAAATTTAACTTAAAAAAAGCGGCGGCCGCCGGCACGCATACGGGGCTTGCCAATTATTTGTTGGGGACGGTTTATTTTGACGAAAAGTCGTATAAGGCGGCCTCGGAGTATTTTTTGAAAGCCGTTACGTATGACCACCAATTTACAGAGGCCCGCCGTGCCTACGCACAGGCATTGGAAAAGGCCGGCAACTTGCGGGAGGCCTACCGCCAATACAAAACAATTTACGCTACGGAAAAAAAGGACGATATCACCAACCAAGCGATTGCCCGTTTGAGAGGAAAAATTCCCCCTTCTACGGAGAAAAAAGAAACACCTCCGCCGGTTACGCATACATTAGTTGCCGCACTTCCCGCACAAGAAAATTTCCAACAGGAAATAAAAATCGGTTTAGGGGTTCGTTCAAACGGACGACCTTCCGCACGCGATAGCGTGGTATTTACTTCGTCTCATTCGTTTAGCGTGATGAACGATAAAAATGTAAAAATTGCGGGCGGTAAACCGGGCGAAGTATGGAAAATCATTTTGCTTCAGCGCAGGCCGTTTTTAGTGACGCCTGCCGGCAAAAAAATTGCCTTCCGTTCGTCCGTTTTGATTCAACCTATTTCCAACGATAATACAAAGGAACCGACGTTGATTATCAAAAATATCATGAGCGGGGCAGGCATGACGTGGGTTAGCGTAAATGACAAAGAATATCGCGGTAAATTACAGGTATTACACAATTCCCGCTTAAATACATTGGTGCCGGTTAATATTCTGTCGTTAGATGCCTATTTACAAGGGGTGATTGCCTCCGAAATGCCTACGCAGTTTCCGCAAGAAGCCCTGCGCGCACAGGCCGTGCTCGCGCGCACGTATGCGCTCAAACATATCGGGAAACACAAACACTACGGTTTTGATGTGTGCGACAGCCAAAACTGTCAGGTTTATGGCGGTGTACAAGCGGAAAGCGAAAGCGGAAATGAGGCCGTCATTTCCACTTTGGGCGAAATTTTGCGATATGAAAATAAGCCGATAGAAAGTGTTTTTTCCGCCAACTGCGGCGGCATTACGCAAGGTGCGAAGGATGCCGGCTGGAGCGAAACGCCGTACTTAAAAACGGTATCGGATTATAAAACATTTGATGTGAAACAGTTACAACCGCATCATTTTCGCACACTTTTACAACATCCGCTGGACGCGTACAGCCGTTATGATAAAAATGTCAGTTTGGCGGCTTTTCGGTGGGCACGGGTGATCTCGGCGGAAGATTTACGCAAGATGATCAAGCGCAAAAAGAAAGATATCGGCGAAATAATTTCGCTTATTCCGGAACGCAGAAGCAGGTCCGGCTATGTAAGCCAGCTGGTAGTTAAGGGAACAAAAGGGCAAGTAACGCTGAACAAGGAAAACGTGATACGCGGTAATTTGAGTTTGGGGTTACTTAGAAGCAGTTATTTTATCATTGAGCCGAATTACGAAAAACGGAAACTAAAATATTTTGTATTTTACGGTGGCGGCTGGGGCCATGGTGTAGGTTTTGACCAAACCGGTGCTGCCGGACGTGCGGACAGCGGACAAAATTATCACGAAATTTTACATCACTATTTTCCGTTGGCTGAGTTTTACGCGCTGCCGAAAAAGAATAACTAATCCCCCATCCCTATGATATGCGACGTCTCTTGAGGAATAGCGGCGATTTCTTCTCTGAGATGTTGGATCCGTTGTTCTTTTTCTTCTTGCGGAAAATCGGACTTTTCCAAAACCTCTATTTGTAATTTCAGCAACTTGCGGTTATATTCATTATGGATTTTTTCCTCTGCTTCCGCATGGTCTTTAATGGTGGCAGGTTTTCTCATACTTTCAATGATTTTGCTTTTATATTCTTCCAATAAATTTTTCACCCGTGCGGTATCTTCACGAGAAAAAGTTTGCTTAAATGGTTCTAAAATGCCGGCCCGTTCTTCGTCTAATAATTTTTGTCTGTGGCGGATATCGTCACTTGCGTAAACAAATTTATAACTGTTGATTTCCCCTTTTTCTTCCAACTGTTTAAGGGTGTTAATTTCATCCTGTCCGGCTTGGTTTTGTATTTTATGTAAAGGGACCGTGGACACGCCGTACCGATTGGCAAGTTTGTCCAAATCTTTTTGATCTTGGTATTGGTTGGATTGTTGTGTCTTAAAATAACTTTCTTCCGCCATTTCCGGATGAAGGGCCAACTCCAAATCACGTTCGCGTGCTTTGTCAATAAGCTGGTTGGCGGCTTCGCAAAAATCGGGATTGTCGGGGTATGCTTGTGCCAATTCCTCTTTATACTTTTTATCTTTTTCCAAACGTTCTGCGACAAACAGCTCGTACTGTCCGTGCTGGGTTAACCGGTTTAATTTTCGTTGGTATTTATTGGAAATTTTTTGGGCGCGTTCCGCTTTTTGTTCGGCACTTAATTCCGGGTTGGACATGGTATTTTCTATTTCCTGTTGGAACGCATCCATCAGTTCCCCCGCCCGGTTGCCGATTTGTTCGCCAAATGCTTTACGCATGGTACCGACGATATTTTCCTTTTGGGCGCGTACCTGTTGGACGACTTCCTCAAACGGATCGGCCTTTTTCGTTGTTTTGCGGGAAGGAGAACGGTTTAAATATTTTTCTATCTTTTCTTCCTTTTTGCTGATTGGTTTTACCATACGGTTGGCAGTGCGCGTAATGTCGTTGGATAACGTCCCCATGGCATCTTCTATATCTTGTTGGGTTTTCTTATCGGGAATCAAATGCGGGGCAAGCATGCGTTTGCGCTGTTGAGCAAGGGCTTCTTCGCGTGTGCGGCCGTAACCAGGGGTGCGTGCGGTTTGAGGCGCAGTTCCCACAGACGGTGTTGAAACAGGAGCATTCGCAAGTACGACGGGCGTTCCCGGGGCAACAGGTACGGAGGGTACGGGAAGAATAGGTTTTTTCTCCGATTTCTTTTCATTGGGAACAGGATTGTTCTTTGGGGACGGTATCGCCGAAATATCTTTTTTTACAGGCACGGAAGGCGGTACAACGGGAACTGCCCCCGCGGGATGGCTGGAAGGAGTGGCTATTGTGGGTTGGGACGGGGTTTGTTTACTTGGGTGAGAAGGACTCGGTTGCGTTTCCAAAAACTCACGTAATTTCAGGGCCTGTATGGCTTCTTCGGGCGTATATTCTTCGTCCTCATCCAGCAAGTTTCCCGTATAAACAATCGGAGGTTTTTTGACTGAACGATCCTTCGGAGAATATTCCAATATTCTCCAAAATGCCCACAAAACAATCAGTACGGTAAGGAGTAAAAAACCCCACTTTAGTAAATTGTTTTCATTATCTCCCATTGTATTAAACCCTTTACTTTTATTATACCGTAAAAATAAATTTTTATCACAAAAAATGCCCCGCAGCGCGGGGCACCGATTGTTAATCTTCCTTTTTTAAGCAAATTCCCAATTCATCTAACTGGACGTTATCCACCACGTTAGGCGAATCTGTCAACGGACAAACGGCTTGTGCCGTTTTCGGGAAGGCAATTACCTCGCGGATAGACTCTTCTCCGGCCAAAAGCGCGGTAATGCGGTCAAGGCCGAGCCCGATTCCCCCATGTGGCGGGGCACCTGCTTCCAACGCATTTAACAACATCCCGAAACGGCGTGCGGCCTCTTCTTTGGAGTGTTTCATTAAGGCCAAGATACGTTCCTGTACGTCGCGGCGGCAGTTACGCACGGAGCCGGACGCAAGTTCGTTGCCGTTTAACACCAAATCAAATTGGTACGAACGGATGGACCCCGGATCTTTTTCCAAATTCGGCAAATCTTCCTCTACGGGAGCCGTAAACGGATTGTGCGCCGCATCCCAGCGGTTTTCTTCCGGGATAAATTCTAACAGCGGGAAGTTGGTAATCCACGCAAACGCCCACTCGCACGTTTGCGGAAGTTCTTTGACGAGTTCCTTGCGAAGTGCGCCCATAAATGTTTGGCACGTGCGTTTATTGGTGTCACTTCCGACGAAAATCGCATCTCCGTCCTGTGCGCCCACGCTTTGTTTCAAAGCGGAAAGTTCTGCCGGTGTAAAGAATTTAGCGGACGGCCCTTCTACCACGCCGTCTTTTACTTTGAGCCACACAAGCCCTTTCGCCCCGTTCTTTTTGACGAGTTCCGTTAATTTATCCATGCGGCTTCTGGCGTAAGCACCGCCTTTTTCACCGCGAACGGCTTGTATTAAACCGCCGGCCGAAAGCACATCTTTAAATACTTTAAATTCGGTGTTGGCGAAAATCTCGTTTACATTTTTCAGTTCCAAACTGTAACGCAAGTCCGGCTTATCCGAGCCGAACCGTTCCATTGCTTCGCTAAACGGCAATTTGATAAACGGCGTTTTGACTTCTTTGCCGGCCGTATGGAAAATTTCTTTAATAAGCCCTTCCACGATTTCGTGAATATCTTCTATCGTTACGAAGGACATTTCCATATCAATCTGCGTATGTTCGGGTTGGCGGTCGGCGCGTAAATCTTCATCTCTGAAACAGCGCGCTAATTGGAAATAACGGTCAATTCCGCTGGCCATGAGCGTCTGCTTAAACATTTGCGGACTTTGCGGAAGCGCGTAAAATTCCCCATGGTGAACGCGGGAAGGAACGAGATAGTCGCGTGCGCCTTCCGGCGTGGAACGCGTTAAAACAGGGGTTTCCACTTCAATAAAACCTTGTTCGTCCAAATACCGCCGCGCCGCTTGTGCGATACGGTGGCGCAGTTGTAAATTGGCAAACATTTTCGGATTACGCAAATCCAGATAGCGATATTTAAGGCGGATTTCTTCAGAAGCGGAACGCGACTCGTTAATATCAAACGGAAGCGCGATAGATGTATTGAGAATTTTAAATTCTTCGGCGACAAGTTCCACTTCCCCCGTTTTTATATTTTTGTTGACGGCCCCTTCAATACGGTGCTGTATTTTGCCCGTTACCTGTAAAACATATTCGTTGCGTACGGTATAGGCCTCATCAAAAAACGGTTTCGTCGGTTCTACGACGATTTGGCAAAATCCGGTGCGGTCCCGTAAATCCAAAAACAAAACGCCCCCGTGGTTACGGTACGCATTTACCCATCCGCATAAAGTTTGGGTAGTGCCGATTTGGGCGGCGGTTACATCTCCGCAGTACATAGTTCTTTTCATACTAATTTTTTAACCTCGTTTGTTAACTCACTAAAAGCAATTTGGGTTTGTTCTCCCGTCGTTAAATTTTTAAGGGTTACGACTTGTTTGGCAAGTTCATCCCCCCCTAAAATCAGCGCGTAGCCGGCTTTGGAACGGTCGGCCTGTTTCATTTGCCCTTTGATGTTTTTATCAAAGAGTCCCCCTTCCGTGCGAATCCCCGCGTTACGCAACTGCTGCATCAAACGGAACGCTGTTTCGTTACAGGATTTTTCAAGGGAAACCACATAAAAGGTTTTCGGATTTTCAAACGGTTTTTCGCCGCGCGATAAAATCACGCGTTCCGCGCCCATGGCCCAGCCGATCGCCGGGGTGGCGGGACCGCCCATATTTTTGATGAGCGTATCGTATCTTCCGCCGGCGGCAATAGCGTTTTGGGAAACGTCCCCTGCCTGAAATTCAAACACGGTGCGGGAATAATAATCCAGCCCGCGTACGAGCATGGGGTCCACTTCGTAATCAATATTTCCGTTAAGAAGTGTTTTTACTTCGTCAAAATGTGCCTGACATTCCGGGCATAACTGCATTGTCGGTACGCGCCCCGCAAAACGGGCTCCGTCAATTTTACAGTCCAGCACGCGCAACGGGTTTTTCTCAAGCCGTACTTGGCAGTTTTCGCAAAGCGTATCTTTTTCTTTGGAGAGAAAATCAATGAGCGCTTGGCGGTAAAGCGGACGGCATTTATCACACCCTAAACTGTTAATTTTAACGCGGTAATTCTTCGCACCGAAAGACGATACAATGTCTTTAAGCATTAAAATGACTTCCGCATCTGCGGCGGGAGCGCTGTTGCCGATATATTCGGCCCCGATTTGCTCAAACTCGCGGTAGCGGCCGGCTTGCGGACGTTCCGCGCGGAACATATTGCCGATATAATAAAATTTTTGGACGGGCGCGTTTTGGACAAAATTATTTTCCAAATACGCACGCACCACACCGGGTGTTCCTTCGGGACGGATAGCTAATTGCCGATGTCCCGCGTCTTCAAAGGCATACATTTCTTTTTGGACAATATCGGTGGTTTCACCGGTGGACTTAACGAATAATTCCTTCTGTTCTACCGTCGGCAGACGAAGTTCGCTAAATCCGTAAAGGGAGAATACGGAACGGGCGCAATTTTCCAGTTCCGTAAAATTTTTAGATTGGGGTTCAAAAATATCTCTGAACCCGCGTACAAGTTTAGCCATATAAGATATTTTACCATTTTCCACGCGTACGGGGAAATAGAAAAAGGAACTTCACAAGAACAAACGCATCTCGTTCTCCACTCGGAGAAATCAATTTCCAACTCGGACACATATAAAAATAAAATCCCCGCCAAAGCGGGGCTTATATTTTTGGACGTGATCGGGATCGAACCGACGACCTCCTCGTTGCGAACGAGGCGCTCTCCCAGCTGAGCTACACGCCCGATAAATCATTTTACCTATCTATTATATCATATCTGTACGTAAAATGAAATTTATTTCTTCTTATGATCCTTTTCCCACTCGCGCAGCCGCGTGTAAATCGGGTGTTCGTCATCGCCGTCCTCCGCACGGAGTGCCCGCGTGAAAACGTTCACATCTTGCGAATTGGTGTAGTGAATATCTGCCCCTTTTATAAGTAGCAGTTCCACTAAATCTTTGGCTAATGTTGCCGCCGCAAACATTAGCGCGGATTCTCCCCCTTTGGGCATCACTTCGCCGCGCCGCGTTTCGTAAATAATGGGGATATTTACGTCGGCACCCTTTTCAATCAGCCAGATTGCTTTTGGTATGTTACACGTACAACAGGCCTGTAACAAAGACGTCCAACGCAGAAAATATATTTTCTGTTCGTCTTCTTCCCATATACGCGAAGGAGTTAAATACGAATCGTTAATGTTTACGCCGCATTGAATTAAAAATTCCAAAATCTCGCTTGTTTTTGCGGCTACGAAGGCGGCTTTTTTTGTGTCGCTGTCCGTGTGGGAAATATTCTTTTTTACGTATTTCAAATCTCCGTTTGAAGCGGCCTCCACAAAAGCTTCGTCAATTACCGTCGGCGGCAACGGTTTGTTGGCACCGTATTTTTGTAAAAGTTCTTGGAGGGTTTCATAGCCGATATCAACGGCAACAGTGCTTGCCGTTTCGCGGTAAGAAGTGGAATAATTTACATCCGCGCCGGCTTTTAATAAAACTTCCGCCAGTTGTTCGTTTTCTTGGGCCACAAGCATCATCAGCGGGGATTCCAACGTTACTTCCGAACGGTCGGAATTTATCAGGCGGTACGGACGGTTGACGTCTGCTTTTTGATTGATAAGCAACCGTATTTTATTGGCTTGTTTACAACGGCAGGCGTTCCACAGAGCCGTGTAACTTGCGGTTTTTCCATCGGGCAATTTTTGTTCGTAGGGTGCGTTGACGTTGACCCCGTTTTGTAAAAGCGGAAAAAGTACATTTAGCGACGTTGCGTGTACGAACGCATTGATTTTATCTTCGGGGGACGCGTCCTTTAAGTGTGTGCGTACATAGTCCTCATCTCCGCTGAAAGCGGCTTCCAAAAATTTTTGGGAGGAAAATTCCGTTTTCTGCGCACCGGCTTTTTCCAATACCGAGATGATTTGTAATACACCGTCTTCGCGCGCCAAATCCAATGCCGTTTTGTTAAGTCCGTTCGGATAGGTTAAATTCGGGTCGGCGCCGGCCACCAGTAATATATTCACAAGCGGAAGATTGCGGTTTTGTACGGCTATCATCAGCGGGGAATGACCGTGTAATGTTTGTTGTTCCCCCGTTGCAGGATTATTACGGACGGAAATTTCTTCTTTATTTACGTCTGCCCCGTGGGCGATTAAAAAGCGGACTTTTTCCTGTAAATTGAGCCAACAAGCGCTTTGAAGCGCCGTTTTGTAAGAGGATATTTTATTACTGGGAAAGACGTTTTTTGTAACAACATGTGTCGCATTTACGTCCACCCCGTTGTCAAGCAAAAATTTCAGCACTTGAATTGTACTTGCTTTGACAAATGCTTCGTTTTTTTCTTCGGGATTTGCGCGGACAATAAATTTTTTCAGCATTTCCAAATTGCCCATTTCTGCCCATTTTGCGAACGGACTGGAAACAGGAAACGGTAGATGTTGGCGTAAAAGAGAGGACATCTCATCGGATACATACGTATAAGTTTTCTCATAAATCGTTTCCCCGTTTTCGTCCGGAGTGATTACGGCACCATTTTCCAAGAGTAATTTGACGAGAGTGGTGTTCCCTGTTTTTACGGCTGTGAGCAGGACGGACTCATCATATTTTTTGTTTACGTAAGAAGGATCTGCCCCATTTTCCAACAGTAATTTTACGATAGCGGTTTGCTGGTCGTGTACCGCACGTTGCAGCGCCGTTTCCCCAAAAGTGTCCGGTTCGTCCTTAAATCCGTTGCTTAACAATAATATCACACCGTCCATGTCTGCGTGTTTGATAAATTGCCGCATTTTGGCTTGTATTTCGGAATCAGCGGGTTTTTCCTCTTTCTTTTCGGCGGGTTTTGCCGGTTGCTGGCCGAAATAATCCGTGGAAATTTGAACGGTCTGTACCGAATAGACATCCTTTTTGGCGGGAGCGGCTTTTTTGACCGTTTTCTTTTTGGCGGTTGTTTTTTTGACGGCTTTTGATTTTTTGGAACCGGCTGTTTTTTTTGTTGTTTTGGCTGTGGGTTTTGCGGTTTCTTTTTCCTTCATATAGTTTCCTTTTTGCTCGTAAAAAGATAAAATATACTATATTCATTTAACAAATTAAGAGGCATATATGTCTAGTAAATATCGTGTAAAAGATGTAGGGCAGTATTTAGGCCAAGAAATTACTTTAAAGGGTTGGTTGTATAACAAACGTTCCAGCGGGAAGTTACACTTTTTACAACTGCGCGACGGAAGCGGTATTATCCAATGCGTAATGTTTAAGGGAGATGTTTCCCCCGAACTGTTTGAACTTGCCGATAAAGTAACACAGGAATCTTCCATTATCGTAACGGGTACGGTGCGCGAAGATAAACGTTCGCCGCTTGGGTATGAACTTGGTGTAACGAATTTGGAAGTCGTACAACTTGCCAAAGATTACCCCATTTCGCCCAAAGAACACGGACCGGAATTTTTGATGCATAACCGCCATTTGTGGCTCCGCTCGGCGCGTCAAATGGCCATTTTACGCATCCGCGACGAAATTATTTTTGCGATTCGCGAATATTTACATAAGAACGGTTTTGTCTTGTCTGATTCGCCGATTTTAACGCCGGCCGCTTGCGAAGGTACAAGTACCTTGTTTGAAACGGACTACTTTGGCGAAAAAGCGTTTTTATCCCAAAGCGGACAATTATACGGCGAGGCCTCCGCGATGGCGTTGGGACGCACCTATTGTTTCGGACCGACGTTCCGCGCGGAAAAATCCAAAACGCGCCGGCACTTAACGGAATTTTGGATGGTAGAGCCGGAAGTTGCCTACAACGATTTGGATGACAATATGGATCTTGCGGAAGATTTTATCAAATATATCGTCGCACAAGTGTTAAAAAACTGTGCGGCCGATTTGAAAACATTGGAACGCGATACAACCAAATTACAAGCCACGGTGGAGAAAAAATTTCCGCGCATTGATTACACGGATGCGATTGAAATTTTACATAAAAAAGGCAATACTACCGAGTGGGGCGGCGATATCGGCGGCGACGAAGAAACGTTGCTCGGCGAAGATTACGACACGCCGATTATGATTCACCGCTATCCTGCCGCTATCAAAGCGTTCTATATGAAACGCGATCCGAAAAACCCGAAAGTGGTTTTGGCGGTGGACGTAATCGGGCCGGAAGGTGCCGGTGAAATTATCGGCGGAAGCGAAAGAGAAGCCGATTATGATGCTCTACTTGCCCGCATTAAAGAGCAAGGGCTTGATGAAAACGGGTACGATTGGTACTTGGATTTGCGCAAATACGGCAGCGTGCCGCATGCTGGGTTCGGTATGGGTATAGAACGCATGGTGCGCTGGATTTGCGGACTTCAGCACGTACGCGAAACGATTCCGTTTGCGCGTATGATGGACAAAATCCGTCCGTAGTAAAAAGTCGGTTTTTATAAAAATCCCCCTATTTTTTAGGGGGATTTTTAATTATTTCTTGGTAGCGTCTTTAGAGGGTTTTAATTTCTTGGCTTTCATCGGTTTAGATTTACATTGTGCCATTAAATCGGATGGTGAATTGGTGCCGTTACCGGGTTTGGCTCCCTGTGAAACTAAGAAATTATACATATCCAAATCGCACTCGTAGGCCGCCAACCCGAGCGGTGAAAGCGGTACAATCATTCCTAATGGGCTGACCAACTGTACCCCTTTGATGGGCGTGCGATATTCCAGCATCATAGCCAAGTTGCCGCTGGTGCGTGTCTTTTCCAAGAGGTATTTAAGCATATCCATATCTTGTTGTTGTACGGCGATATGGAACGCGTTTCCCTTCGGGGAAGATTCAAAAATACGGGCACCCTTGTCTAATAGTAAATCGGCAAGTTTTGTATTTCCTTTTTCTACGGCTAACAAGAAAACTGCCACACCGTTTTTATCCTTTTTGAGCGCAATAGAACGGTCAAACGAATCCAATACCTTTTTGGCGAGGTCCGTATCTTCTTCTTCTATGGCTTTTAACAAATCTTCTTCCGTAAGGGGTTTTTCTTCTTCCTCTTCGGGTTCTATTTCACGCCCTTCCGCTTTGGCCTGGGCAATCATGGCGGCTTTGTCGGCTTCCGCTACCTCTTTTTGTAATTCTTCCAGCGGCTTATCAAACCATTCCAGCACTTGCCCGCGTTTGTTGTTTTGGGCTACTACATAAGGTACATTGCCTTCGTTGTCGGCAAGTGTCGGATCCGCACCCGCGGCCAAAAGCCGTTTGACAACTTCCGTATATCCTTTGGAAGCCCCCCACCACAAGGCCGTTTGGCCCTTGTTGTTTTGTAGATCAATATCGGCGGGAATTTGCATTGTTTTGGGATGTAACAGTTCGCGGATTACTTCGGGATGGTTATAACGTGCCGCATAAATCAAAGCAGTATTACCATCTTTATTAGCCAAATTTAAATCGGCACGATATTCTAACAAACGGCGTACACTGGGCACATCTCCGAGCGAGGCCGCTATAATAAGAGGTGTGTTTCCCTTGGCATTGACCACGTCGGGTGATACGCCGCCTTTGAGCATGGCCAGCACACCGATATTATTTTTTTTCATTACCGCGCGGAATAAATAATCTGCGTTTACGCCTTCCTTCGCCCCGCTGTTAAGGAGTAAGTCAATCAGTTTCCCGTTTTGTTTTTCAAGTGCAACAAACATGGGCGAGTGATTATAGTTATTTTTCATGTTGATATTTGCGCCCGAATAGATGAGGCGACGCGTAATGTCCGGAAAGTCGTAATAAATACTGCGCAGCAAGGCCGTATCGCGGGTGGCGGCGTTCATTTTGTTGACGTCAGCCCCGAGCGATAACAATTCTTCCACGGCTGTATAATTGCCGAGCGAGGCCGCTACCAATAATAAGGGATCTCCTTGGCTGTTGACAATATTAACGTCTTTTTTCGCATATTTGGAAATAATATCAAGAAATGTATTGATATCATTTTTCTGAAGGGCAGCGGTTGCTTCGTCGGCTACTTCCAACGGCGTTTTTACGACAACGATTCTTTCTATTTTTTTACTCGGTGCGCTCGGATTAAGTCCGCTTTTAAACGTAAAAGCAATCATGAGGAGTAGCGGAACGGCCGCTATGATACCCAAAGCGATATACGGTTTTTTCTTGGCAGCTTCAACTGTATTGTTGAGTTGTTTTTGCGCCGGCAAGGTTGTTTTTTTAGCTACGAAATCTTTTTTGGGTAACATATTCATATCACTTACTTTTTTATACGGTCAAGGGCCGTTTGTGCGGCATTTTGTTCGGCCTGTTTTTTATTATGGCCTTTACCCAACCCGAGTTCTTTTCCGTCTAAACTGACCCGTACGGTAAAAATTTTGTCGTGCTCCGGTCCGACCGTTTGGACTACTTCATAAACCGGTGTGTGCGGACCTTTCTTTTGTAACAATTCTTGTAAAATACTTTTAAAATCGCGTGTATCTTGTGTTAATTTTTGGGTTTTTACCCACGATAAAATAAGCGCTTCTGCGGCCGCATAACCGCCGTCTAGGTAAACAGCCCCTATCACTGCTTCCACCGCGTTGGAAATAATACTGTCTCTTTCGCGACCGCCGGTGGAAATTTCGCCGTGTCCCAAATACATAAAAGAACCCAACTGCAAATCCTTTCCCCACAAATACAGATTCTTGCGGGAAACTAAATTTGCTTTTATTTTAGAAAGCACCCCCTCTTCGTCATGAGGGCATTGGTTGTAGATATAATCCGCAACAATGGCACCTAATATGCTATCCCCCAGAAACTCCAACCGCTCGTTATGGTACTTACTGCGGTGTTCTCCGGCGAAAGACTTATGAGTGAGTGCTTCCTTTAATAATGCTTTATTGTGAAAGCAATAGCCGAGTATATGTTCTATTTTTTCAAACACAACTATTTTTTAGCGTTTTCTTCAATATACGAGATGGCTTCGCCGACGGTTTTGATTTTTTCGGCCTTCTCATCGGGAATATCAATTTCAAATTCTTCCTCTAAAGCCATAATCAATTCCACCGTATCCAAGGAATCAGCACCCAAATCGTTCACGAATTGAGCTTCGGGTTTCACCTGGTCGGCTTCTACTCCTAACTGTTCCACGATGATATTTTTCACTCTTTCTTGTACGTTTTCTACAGACATTTTGTCCTCCAATTAAAAAGGGGCTTCCCCTTGTTTTACTAATTCAAATATAAAGCCCGCCATTGACGGCGAGAATATGCCCCGTAATGTACGAAGCATCTTCGCTGGCCAAAAACAATACTGCTTTGGCGATGTCCTGCGTTGTTGCAAATCGTTTGAGCGGAATGGACTCTAATGCTTTGGCACGCACTTCTTCCGGTAAGGACTGCGTCATAGCCGTTTCCACAAACCCGGGAGCAACGGCGTTGACGCGTACTCCGCGCGAACCAAATTCCTTGGCAAGCGTTTTTGTAAGCCCGATGATTCCGGCCTTGCTTGCCACATAGTTGGCCTGCCCCGGATTGCCCATTTCTCCGACGACGGAAGAAATATTTACAATCGCTCCCGTGCGTTTTTTGAACATTACCTTTAAGGCGGCCTTGGACATTAAAAATGTCCCTTTTAAATTAACGGCAATTACATCATCCCAATCTTGTTCACTCATGCGGACGGTCAAATTGTCTTTTGTAATCCCCGCATTGTTTACAAGTACGTCTAATGAACCAAATTCTTTTACCGCGTTGGCGATAAACGTATCGCAATCTTCCTGCTTTGCCACATTGACGGCCTGTGTATAAACTTTCACGCCGTAGGAAGATAATTTTTCGGCGGCAATTTTCAGGGATTCTTCCTTTGTCGCACACAAGGCCAAATTGGCCCCGGCTTTGGCAAATTCTTCCGCGAGCGCAAAACCGATCCCGCGCGAAGCCCCTGTTATTAAAACGGTTTTACCGGAAAATGTCATTTCTCCTCCTGATGAATTTCTTGTTCAATTTCATCAAAAGTCGGTTTTAAGGCCTCCATCTTGGCGGCGATATCCCCTACGAAATCTTTTTCCACCAAACGGGCGGCCGTTTTTAAAGCATTAAAAATAGCAAATTCGTTGGATTTTCCGTGTGAAATAATCGCGACTCCATTTACCCCCACAAGCGGCGCACCGCCGTATATATCGGGGTTTGTGTGGTCTTTGACGGACTTAAAAGCATTTTTGGACATGAGCGCGCCAAACATAGCCAACGGGCGTTTTTTCACTTCGCGCTTAATCATTTGAATCATGGTCCGCGCGAGCCCTTCCGCCATCTTTAACACGATATTTCCTACAAATCCGTCGCAGACGATCACGTCCGTATCGCCGGTATTTACGTCCCGTCCTTCCACGGTTCCTTTAAAATTCACGCCGATTTCACGCATGTGCGGCACTGTATGCTTGACAAGCATATTACCTTTTGTTTCTTCTTCCCCGATAGAAAGTACACCTACGGAAGGTGCGGGAATATCAAACACTTTCTGCATGTAGGCAGAACCCATGACGGCAAATTGTAACAGGTGAATCGGTTTACAATCGGCATTAGCGCCGGCATCTAATAATAAACTGACACCTTTATAAGTAGGCATCGGGCTTGCGATGGCCGGGCGTTGTACACCTTTAATACGACCCATCCCAAACAAAGCGGCAACCATAGCGGCGCCGGAATGCCCCGCGGAAACAAACGCATCCGCTTCGCCTTCGTGTACAAGTCGGGCGCATACGACAATGCTGGCGTCTTTTTTCGTGCGGCATTCTTTGGCAGGTTCGGCACCCATATCTATTGTTTCGGGTGCGTGGATAATGGATAAATGGTCTGGGAGATTTGCGTGTCCCAAAGCCCCGAGTTCACGGCGCAAAACCGCTTCGTCCCCCACCAGAATAATATCCAGGTTGAGTTCTTTCGCAGCTCTTAACGCCCCTAAAATATTGGGGCGGGCGCCGTAATCTCCGCCTAATGCGTCTAGGGCTATTTTCATAAGTAACCGTTATTTAGCAGCAGGTTCTTCTTTCGTTTTTTGGGCGACAACCACTCTGTCTTTATAGAAACCGCAGGTGGGGCACACATTGTGCGGAAGCCGTTTACTGTGACAGTTCGGACATTCTACGACTTGCGGAACTTCTACTCCGGAGTTGTGAGATCTTCTCATATCCCGGCGGGAACGAGTGTGTTTTTTCTTTGGATTAGGCATTTCTTTACTCCTATTTACAATTAGTAAAATTCTAGTGAATATTACTTAAATTTTCCCTTCAGCACAGCAAAAGGGGACAAATTTTCCGCCTTACAATTACAACGGCCTTCATTTAAGTTTTGCCCGCATTGCGCGCACAGGCCTTTGCAATCTTCCTTACACAGAAAACGGATGTCTTCCGTAAGGGCCAGCGTTTGTTTGACTAAAGACATTATATCAATTATTTCGCCTTTCGTGCTATAAGTTTCTAAAAAAGTTTCACAAAAAGGTTGTAACGTTTGCGTTAAACAACGGGCACACTGAATAGACCTTTCCCCGTTAATTTCCCCTCGCACAAGTATTTCTTGGTCGGCAACGGAAAAGGACAACTTAACAGCGGCTTTTGTAATTTTGTTCGGGGCTTCCAGCACGCCGGTCAGCGTTTTGGGGGATATCTGTGCGCTACAAACAAGCCCCCCCATACGCAAAATGTCGGACGTTTTAAACTGTAAGTCCTGCGGAACATCATATTGAGCGTAAAGTTGATTCATACTTATATTTTACCAAAAACAAATTAGTGCGTAAAACTTTTGTTTTGCCATTTGCGGCTTCTCCAACGCCGTTCAAATATGGCGGCGCGAATAAGTTCGTCCAATGCCATCGCTACCCAAATTCCGTTGAGTCCCCATCCCAAATAAACACCTAATACGTACGAAAGTAGTGTCGCCACGCACCACATTACCACAATCCCGGTAACGAACGGGAACATCACGTCGCCCGCCGCAATCAGCGAATTAACCGCCGTAATATTGACCGCCCGTCCGATTTCTAACAACACGTCAATATATAAGATAGCAGCACCCAAACGCACTACTTCCGGATTATCGGACAAAAGTCTAAAAAGGGTTGTTCCCATGAGCGCGGTTACAACGGATATGATAACGGTTACAATGAGTGCCCAACGGATAGAATATTTTTCCAACGAAAAGGCCGCGTTGTTGTGTGCGTTGCCGACTAAATGGCCTACCAGAATAGAAGCCCCGTGTCCGATTGCCATGGCGAACACAAACGAGAACATTACAATATTCATGGCGTACGTACGTGCCGTCAAAGAGGCGGTTCCCAATAGTACGGCAAAATAAGTAATCAGTAGCTGCGATAAATCGTACGATATATTTTCCCCGGCTCCCGGCAGACCGATAATCAGCAGGTTTTTAATTTTATCCCACGGAAACGGTTTGAAAATTTGTAAGTTGGGAAACGGCGTTACGTAACGGAATAAAATCCACGCCAAGAGAAGTGTGCTGACAATTCGGCATATTGCGGTAGAAATTCCCGCGCCGGTAATTCCCATTTCGGAAAATCCCCCGTGCCCGAAAATAAGTAAATAGTTGCCTACTGCGTTAATAATGTTAATAAGAACGGCTACGAACATGGGATAATAGGCCTTTTTATAACTGCGGAGAATCGCACTTAACGTTAGGGTAAGTGCCAAAAATACGGAAGAAGGTCCTACCTGATACATATAAGGTATGCCGTACTTCATTAAATCTTCTTTTAGTCCCATGAGAGAGAGTAACTGCGGGGCAAAATAGCACAATCCAAAACCGATAAAAACCCCTATAAGCGTATTGATGAGCAGGGAAAGGACAATCACTTGTGAAACATTTTTGTACTGTTTGGCTCCCAAATACTGTGAGCAAAGCACCGACGTTCCCAACGTAACAATCATGTAGATCAGACAAACCAAGAAAACGACTTGGTTTACGATTCCGCTGGCGGCAACGGCATCATCCGCGTAACGGCTGAGCATAAACACATCTACCGCGCCGGTCGTCATCATGAGTAGGGTGTCAAAAAAAATGGGGCTTGTTAAGTGAAACAGTTGTTTACGGAGCGTTTTCGGTTTGCGCATATATACCATTATATAAAAGTTATTTATCCGAAAAAACAATAGTAAAAAATGTCCTTTTATTATTTCTTTACAAAGTGCTACAATAATAAAGGATGTTGAAGGTAAATTAGAAAAGGAGAGATACGTTAATGAAGAAATTAGCAGCATTGTTAGTAGCCGTATTAGTTGCCGCTCCTGCCTTTGCGGGTGACAGCGGTATTTTGAAATTGTCCTTGTGGGATGATGTAGCCGTTGCGGTACCGAATAACACCGATTATGTAACCGGTATCAATATCGGTATCGGTGCGAACACCGATAAAGTGGACGGTATCCAATGGGACGCAATCGTCAGCAAAGCCGGCACCGTACGCGGTATCAATACCTCGTGGATCTATGCTAAATCCAGCGAAGTATATGGTATTCAGGGTGCTCTTGTTTCCGTAAACGACAACGAACTCATTGGTTTACAGCACGGTTTACTGAATATTTCCAATGGAAAAACGACAGGTGTGGAATTGGGTTGGATTAACATTGACCACAACTATATGAAAGGTGCCCAACTCGGTATCTACAACCAAGTAGCCGATTTACATGGGTTACAGTTAGGATTTGTAAACAATGCCAAACATATTTCTAAAGGTTTACAAATCGGTCTTGTCAACATTGCCAAGAACGGTTGGTTCCCGGTAATGGTGCTTGTAAACGGTCGTTTCTAATCAAAACCGTTTTAGTGGTACAAAACCGCGCATTTTTTAGTGCGCGGTTTTTATTTTTATGCTATAATAGGAGTAGGTGTATTTGAGCAAGATGGCGAAAAAAGTTCGTAAATCAAAGCCGGTCTTGACGACACCACCGGCCAATGCCACCGAGATATCCTCTATCTTAATTTAGGCAGCGGCTACAGGAGAAACTAAATGAGTAATGTATCTATGAAAGCCATGTTGGAAGCTGGCGTGCACTTTGGGCACCAAACTTCCCGCTGGAACCCCAAAATGGGACGTTTTATCTTCGGAGAAAGAAACGGCGTCCATATTTTAGACTTACAAAAAACCGCTAAAGAATTGAAAAAGGCCTGCGCTTTTATTAAAGAAGAAAGCAAAAAAGGTGCGAAATTCTTATTTGTCGGTACGAAAAAACAAGCCCAAGAGGCCATCCAAGCCGAATCTGCGCGCTGTGGTGCCTATTGTATCCATGAAAAATGGCTCGGCGGAACGCTGACCAACTTCCAAACCGTTAAAAAATCCATTGAACGGATGAACGAATTGGAAAAATGGGAATCTTCCGGCGTATTTAAAGCCATTTCCAAAAAGGAAGCCAGCCGGCTCACGAAAGAATTGGCGCGCTTACAAAAACTTTTAGGCGGAATCCGCGATATGAAAGTATTGCCGGATGTTGTGTTCGTTATTGACCCCGTGGACACCATGGGTGCGGTACGCGAATCCCACGTGCTCGGTATCCCGGTGGTAGCCGTTTGCGATACCAATGCCGATCCGGATTTGATTACCTTGCCGATCCCCGGTAACGACGACGCCGCCCGCTCCATTAAACTTTTCTGCGGTGCGATTGCCGACTCTATTTTAGAAGGCAGAGCCGAAGTAGAAGCTGTTAAAACCGCGGGTGAACAACCGGTAGAAAACCCGGTAATGGCGCAAGCGTTTGAAACGGCCATGCTCGCCGGCGAAACAGCCGAAGAAGAAAAAGCACAGCCCGCTCAAGCGGAAGAACAAGCAGCCGAAGAAGTACCCGTTGCCGAAGAAACCGCTCCCGCTGAAGAAAAAGCAGAAGTGAAGGAAGAAACCGCTGAAGAAACAGCAGAAAAACCTGCCAAAAAGGCGGCTCCCAAAAAACGCACGACTGCCAAAAAAACGACGGCTGCCAAAACCACCGCTAAAAAAACCACGAAAGCCAAAAAGGCCGAAGTGAAAGAAGCAGAAAAAGCGGAAAAAGCCGACTAATTATTTGAAGTTCCCGCTTCAGCGGGAACTTTAAAAAGTTTACGAAACAGGAGAATTTCAATGTCTTTAATGGACGATATTAAAACGTTAAGAGAAAAAACCGGCGCCGGTATGATGGACTGTAAAAAAGCCCTCATGGAAACCAACAATAATATGGAAGAGGCCGTAGTTTACTTGCGCAAGAAAGGTCTTGCCGCTATGGCTAAACGCGCCGACCGCGATACGAAGGAAGGCAGAGTGGCCGTAAAAACAGACGGTAAAAACTTTGCGATGTTGTACTTGGGCTGTGAAACCGACTTTGTCGCCAAGACGGACGGTTTTATTGCGCTGGTAAACGAACTGACCGATTATGTGCTCGCGCACCCCGGTTTGGACTATGCCAACGATGAAACAATTAAAAGCCGTATTATGGAACAAGCCCCCAAATTCGGCGAAAATACAACCTTAAAAGGTGCGTATAACTGGACGCCGGCGGAAGGATCCGTTATGTCCTATTATATCCACTCCGATAACAAAAAGGCCTCTATTTTGGAACTTGCCGTTTCCGGTAATGTGGACAAAAACAAAGCGGCCGAAATTGCCCGCGGTTTAGCTATGCACACCGTCGGTATGCAGAGCGGCTGGGTAAAAGCGGAAGATATCCCTCAGGACGTTATTGACCGCGAATTGGATATTTACAAAACCCAAGCTATTAACGAAGGCAAACCGGAAGCAGCCATTGAAAAAATGTTGCCCGGCAAAGTCAAAAAGTTTGCCAAAGAAAACTGCCTTTTGGAACAACCTACCATTAAGGACAACAAAAAAACCGTTGCCGCTTATTTGGCGGAGGAATCCAAAGCGTTGGGCGGCGAACTGAAAGTTGTACGGTTTGTTCGTTTCTAAAAAAACCCCGCGAAAGCGGGGCTTTTTTTTGTGTCCGTTGTATTTCAGCGGACAGAAGAAAAAGATTTATGTTACAATACTAGAAATTGTTGAAAGGAGTTTTTATATGACAAACGCCCATCCGAATCGCAAAAAAAGAGTTTTGTTAAAATTATCCGGTGAGGCCCTCAGCACCGAAGGCCACCGTGGCATTAACCCCCAATCGTTAAAAGAAATTGCCGTAGAAATTGCGGCGGCTTATCAAAAAAGCAAATGTGAATTGACCATTGTTATCGGCGGCGGAAACGTCTGGCGCGGCGTGCGGGACGGAGGAGGCGTTATTGACCGTGTCAATTCGGACAGTATGGGTATGCTCGCAACGGTCATCAATGCAATTGCTTTACAGTCGGCCATAGAAGATGCGGGCGTGCCGACACGTGTTTTAACTTCCATCAACATTTATCAGTTAGCCGAGCCGTTTGTCCGCCGCAAGGCACTGCGCCACTTGGAAAAAGGCCGCATTGTCATTTTTGCGGGCGGTACGGGAAACCCCTATTTTACAACGGACAGCGCGGCTGCTTTGCGTGCCTCCGAAATCAATGCGGACGTTTTGCTAAAAGCCACACAGGTAGATGGCGTTTATGACAGCGACCCGAAGAAAAATCCGTCTGCCAAACTGATTACCCGTATTACGTATGCGGATGCGATTGCCAAACATTTACAATTTATGGATACGGCCGCCTTGGCGTTATGTATGGAAAATAAACTGCCTATCCAAGTGTTTAATCTTCACAAAAAAGGCAATATTGAAAAAGCCCTCTGCGGCGAAGAAATCGGTACTGTAATCTATTAAACTTATGAAAAATAAGAGCGATTTTTTGGGTTGGGCATTTGCGGGAACCTCTTTGCTGATCGGAGTGGGGCTGATTGCGTGGGCGGCGCTTCATTATTCCGCGCCCAAAAAAGCATTAAGTATTAAGGAACTTGCGGAAAAAAACAGGGACGAGTTATCCGAGGTAATGCCGGAACAAAATGCGGCGCTTGTAGATGTTTTTTATCACATGCCTAACGGCCGCCAGAAGGCCGAACAAATCGCTACCGACTCTATTAAGCACATGAAAACTCAAGACGGACAGTCGTTATCTCAAGAAAATATAGAACAACAATCTGCCCGTGTTCAGGAAATTTTACAGGAAATGGATCGGCGTGTAGAAGAGAACGAAGCGCTGAAAAACAGTCCCTATAATCAACGCAAAAATGAGAATTGGCGTAAAACTTTACCCTTACACAAAAGTAATTTATCGTTTCGAGGGCCTAAAGGCGAAGAACCGCTTTCGCACGAAGAAATTACCTGTCCGCCCAATATTGAAAATAGGCGTGACAAAGATGCGGTTTGTTACAAATACTCCTACGGAAATAATGTAGAAAGTATTTTCTTTTTTGAAAAAGATGTTTTATTGGAACGCGACGACCTCCAAAACCACCGTGCGACGGTGCGTTATCGCTTTATTCCGGTTCCTTTTTATACGGAAAAAGATAATCCGGGATATGCGGGTATTTTAAAGGGAACAGTTTTCTTGGGGTATCATTACGACCCGAAGTATGATTATCCTACCAAAGAATTTTATTACGGTTTTGACGGATTACTTGCCAGAGCGACATTTCGCGATTTTGAACAGAAACAACAAATAGAGGTCAGTTACATGAGCGATTCCAGTTTTTATTTGTACGAACGTTTCCAACTTGTAACGGACGCCAAGCAGGACATTACCGAGGGTACCCCCCTTATGCGGCTTGAAATTCACCAGCCGCCCGTCATATCGGATGAAAACCCAGATCCGCATGTATATTTTATGGATATCGTAGAAAACGGGCAAAAAAAGTACTTCAAAGGTAAGTGGACAGGAAATGCGGAAGAAGAAATCGTACTGGATAATGGGATGCGCTTTCCGTCCGCTAAAAAAGAAAATACACCGACTTACTGCCTGATTTATCCGCGCGGCTGTAAGGTGATTCATTAAACATAAATAAACGCGTGCTTTTGAAAATTGATATAATAAAGTAAATCTAATATATAAGGAAGATAGTTATGGAAGGAATTGCTGCTTTACTCAGTAAAACAAAAACAGAAATGGCCGAACATGTGGCCCGTTTGGAACGTGATTTATCTACTATCCGCACCGGTCGTGCGAGCGCGGGACTTTTGGAAAATATCCGCGTGGATTATTACGGTACGCCGACCCCCATTAAACAAATGGCGGTTATCAATGTGCTGGATGCCAAAACGTTGGAAATTCAACCGTGGGATATTTCCTCGCTCAACGATATTGACAAAGCCCTTCAACAGGCCGATTTGGGCGCAAGCCCCGTTAATAACGGCAAAGTAATTCGCATTACGCTTCCGTCCATGACAGAAGACCGTCGCAAACAGTTAGCGAAAAATATCGCCAAAATGAGTGAAGATTTTAAAGTGGCCGTACGCAACGCCCGCCGCGATATTTTGGAAAAATTCAAAAAAGCCCAAAAAGCCGGCGAGATTACCGAAGATGACCTGAAACGCTATGAAGGCGACGTTCAAAAAGCAACGGACGCACACATTGCGCTGATTGATAAAGTCATCAAAAACAAAGAAGACGAAATTATGAAAATCTAACGGCGTAAAACCCGTTTACGGATTTTGAAAACCCCTTTACCTTACGTGAAGGGGTTTTTGTACATAGCGGTTCAAATAAGATAAAATAGAAATATGGCAGAAGTAACTATTCCCACGCATATTGCGATTATCATGGACGGCAACGGACGCTGGGCAAAGCAGCGTTTTTTGCCGCGTTTGGCCGGTCATAACGAAGGGGCAAAAGCCGTAGAGCGTACCATACAGGCCGCACAAAAATTCGGCATCCGTTTTATCACGCTGTACGCTTTTTCAACGGAAAATTGGTCCCGTCCGCCGGAAGAAATTGACGGACTTATGAAACTTTTATCGCAGTCGTTAGATAAATACACCCGCAAAGCAAAAGCTGAAAATTTCCGCATCCTCGTCAGTGGCGAGCGTGAAAAACTGCCTGAAGATATTTTAAAAAAAATAGATGTAGCCGTGTCTTCAACTGCCCAAAATACGGGGCTGACCGTTAATTTGGCGCTGAATTACGGGGCGCGGCAGGAAATTGTGCGGGCAGTCAATAAACTGCTTTCGTCCGGTAAAAAAACAGTTACCGCAGAAGATGTTTCCGCCCAATTCTATCAGCCGGATTTACCCGATCCGGAACTTATCATCCGCACTTCCGGCGAGGAGCGGTTATCTAATTTCTTATTATGGCAGGCGGCTTACAGCGAATTTTATTTCACATCGGTTTTGTGGCCCGATTTTAACGAGACAGAATTAAAAAAAGCATTGGACGAGTACGCGCGCCGCACCCGCCGCTTCGGAGGGTTATGATTCCTGCTGATGTTCAATCCCGCGCGGACGCATTACTAGCCCGCATAAAGGCCTTATCTTCCCCCGCTTTTAAAAAACAGATGAAAGACCGCTTTGGTATCAATACGCAAAAAGCCGTCGGTACGCCTGTTACCGAATTACGTTTACTCGTTAAAGAAATTCCGCATCCGGACCAAGCACTCGCCGACGCACTTTGGCAAAGTGATATCCACGAAGCGCGCATTTTGGCTTCCATGCTTGCCGATCCCGCCCAAATGACGCGGGAAAAATTAGACAGTTGGGTGCGTGAGTTAAACTCATGGGATATTTGTGACGCGTGTTGTCTGAATTTGTTTTCCAAAGTCAAAAATCCGCTCAAATTAGCGGAACGGTGGATGAAAAAAGAGAGCGAGTTTGTCCGGCGTGCTGGATTTGCCACGCTGGCCGTTTTGGCCATGCCGCGTGCCAAAACGACGGATGATGAACTGATTATCTTTTTCCCCTACATCAAAAACCACGCGTGCGACCCGCGCCCGATGGTCCACAAAGCGGTGAATTGGGCATTGCGGAATATCGGCAAGAAAAATCCCCGTCTTACGCCAAAAGCCGTTGCCTGCGCGCAAGAGATTGTGGACCTATATGCGGATAACCGCACCGCCGTATGGGTCGCCAAAAATGCGCTGTGGGAGTTGAACTCCCCTAAAATAAAAGCCCTCATCCGTACGCGCAAATAATCTGCCGTACGCGCGCGCAACCGCGCGAAATATAGTAAAATAAAATTATATGCTACTACCGAGAGTTATTACTGCTTTAATCGGCATTCCTGCCGTTTTAGCCGCTATCCATTTTGGCGGCGTGATTTATATGGCTTTTATCGGCTGTGTTATTTTGCTTTGCTTATATGAATACAGTCTTGTTTTGACGTCCGGCAAACGGCCCGTCCATACGTTTTCCCTTATGTTTTTCGGGTTTATCATGGGCGCCGTAGCGATTTTGGGGCGCACGCACATGGAAGGACTTACGCTGCCGGACAACTTGTATCCTTTTGCGATCAGTGTTGTGCTGGTCGGTGTACTGTTTATTGAAGTGATTACCAAAAAACGCTCGTGGGAACGTGTGTCTAATACGTTTGTCGGTATTTTTCTTATTCCGTGGTCGCTTGCCCACATGATAAATTTGCGCGATATTCCCACATATGGCGAATATCTGACGTTATTTATGATTGTTACCATCTGGGTCAGTGATACGGGGGCCTATTTTTCCGGCCGTTTTTTCGGCAAACACAAATTGAATTTGGAAGTCAGTCCGAAAAAAACGTGGGAAGGGGCTATCGGCGGTACATTGTTAGCCATCGGTGCCGCGCTGCTCATGCGCCATTTATTTTTGTTTGAATTGTTTTCCGTCAAACAAGCCGTTTGGATTGGTTTATTAGTAGCGATTGTCGGGCAGGTGTCGGACCTTGCCGAATCGGTGCTGAAACGTTCTACCGGCGTAAAAGATTCCTCCAATTTACTCCCCGGACACGGCGGATTTTTGGACCGTTTTGACTCGTATTTGTTGCTTGCGCCTATTTTTTATTATGTGGTGATTTACACCTTCAAAGTATTATGAAAAATATTGTTATTTTAGGTTCCACCGGCTCTATCGGTACTTCTTCGCTAGATGTGATTGCCCGTTTGGGAAAACATTATAAAGTGATAGGGTTGTCCGCCAATAAAAATACGGATTTATTTTTGAAACAGGTTCACTCCTTTAAACCGCGTTTTGCCGCTGTGTTGGATCCGAACAGTTACGAAAAAATAAAAGACCAAATCCCCGAAGGTACGCGTCTGTTGCCGCCGGAAATTGACAGTTTGATTTTTATGGCTTCTTTGCCGTCGGCCGATTTAATTATTAACGGCGTGGTGGGTGCCGTCGGCTTTCAACCGCTTGTCAGCGCAATTAAAGCCGGCAAAACAATTGCCCTTGCCAATAAAGAGCCCATGGTCATGGCGGGTAAAACGCTCATGAAGGAATGTGAACGCTGGGAGGCCGCCATTTTACCGGTGGACAGCGAGCCGTCTGCCATTTTCCAATGTCTTTCAGGTATCGCGGACGAACATTCGTATCATCAAATTGCGGAGGATATTTCTAAAGTCATTTTGACGGCTTCCGGCGGGCCGTTTGCCAAACGCAAAGGGGCTCTTTCTACGGTTACACCCGGCGAAGCATTAAATCATCCGCGATGGCGTATGGGCAAGAAAATTACGATTGATTCCGCTACTCTTATGAACAAAGGGTTTGAATCCATAGAGATTATGAATTTGTTTAATCTGCCCGAAAAAAAGGTACAGATTGTAATTCATCCGCAATCCATTGTACACTCCGCGGTGGAATTTAACGACGGTGCTATTTTGGCGCAACTCGGCGAACCCGATATGCGTGTGCCGATACAGTATGCGATTACGTATCCGCTCCGAACGGAAAGTCCTGTCAAAAAATTAGATTTGTTTGAAACGGCCAAGCTAGAATTTTTTAAGCCGGATTTTAACCGCTTTCCGTGTTTGGAACTCGCACTTGCCGCTAACCGCGCGGGCGGGATCATGCCGGCCGTGTTAAGTGCTGCCGACGAAATAGCGGTAGAAGCGTTTTTGAAGGAACAAATCAAATTTACCGAAATTTCAAAACTTATTTATACGGTGCTCAAACAGGCCCCTCAGACGCCCGCCGCCAACGCCACGCTGAACCAAGCGATGGAAGCGGATAAATGGGCGCGGGAAAAGGCCGCTGCGTGTTTGGCGGATAAATCGTATAAAAAAGCCATTATTTAGGAGAAGTTATGTTGTCAATCCTTTTATCTGCGTTGGCTGTTTTAGTTGTGTTAAGCCCGATTGTCGTCGTACACGAGTTTGGGCATTATATTGCCTGCCGCCTGACCGGTATCCGCGTGAACGAATTTTCGTTTGGCTTCGGGAAAATCTTGTGGCATAAGAAGAAAGGCGATACGGATTACCAAATCCGCGCGATTCCATTTGGCGGGTTTGTGGAACCCGCGGGGCCGATGTTTCATCCACAAGATGCGCCCGAGCCGCCTAAATCCTATGAGTTTGCCGCTAAAAAATGGTACGCCAAATTTTTTATGGTCGTCAACGGTGCTTTGTTTAACTATCTGTTGGCAGCGCTTCTTTTTAGTGTATTGATTTACATTAAAGGTATGCCGGAAGAAAACTTAACAAAATTACCGGCAAAAATCGGTGCTGTTGCCACAGCCGGCGGTTATCCGGCCGAAAAGTTTGGTTTGAAGGAAGATGATGAGATTCTTTCCGTCAACGAAACACCTGTTTCTAATTGGTTGGAATTTACAAGCGCCTTGGAAAAACGGGAAGGCGATTTGACTTTGACGTATGTGCGCGGCGGCGAAAACTACTCCGTTACGATTCCCGATTCTGCTTTTAATCCGTCTGCCCCCAAAACGTTGGGGGTTGTGGCGGCGCCCGCTTATTATGCCGTCAATCCGTTTCAGGCCGTCGGTTACGGCTTTTACCAATGTTATTATTGGACGAAATATTCCTTACAGTCGCTTGCCAAAAGTTTCACCCAGAAGAAAGCACCCGATTTGGCAGGCCCTATCGGTATTGTCAATGTGATTCACCAATCGGTGCACCGCGGTTTGTTTGATTTCGTCTTTTTGATTGCGATGCTTTCCGTTGCCGTCGGTATGTTTAATCTGTTCCCGATTCCGATATTGGACGGCGGCTACGCGCTTGTGTATTTGGGGGAAGGTTTAACCCGCAAATTACCGACGGAGAAAACATTAAATACGGCGGTAAATATAGGGGCCTGTATTTTGATTTTACTGATGATTTACGCCTCTTATTCCGATATAAAGCGTATTTTCTTCAAACCGAAAACGGACGTGGCCGAAACAACGACGCAAGAATCGTCCGCAGAAACGGCCGCAAGCAACGATACCCCCGCCGAAACAGAGGATAAAAATGTACAAGAGTAGAGAAGTCAAAGTAGGCAATTTTATTTTAGGTACGGGTCACCCGGTGCGCGTACAAAGCATGTGTAATACGGATACGCGCGACGCCGTCAAAACGGCCGCGCAGATTTGCGCCTTGGAAGATGCCGGATGTGAAATTAACCGCGTAGCCGTGCCCGATATGGACGCGGCAAAAGCCATCGGCGAAATTAAAAAGCGGATTCACTCCCCCCTCGTGGCCGATATTCATTTTGATTACAAACTCGCGCTGGAAGCCATTAAACAGGGTGTTGATAAAGTGCGTATTAACCCCGGCAATATCGGCGCGGTGGAAAACACGAAAGCCGTTGTACAAGCCGCACAGGATAACGGCGTTGCGCTACGTATCGGGGTCAATGCGGGCAGCGTAAAATACCTTAAAAGCGTACAGGGGAAAATGGAACTTTCCGACGAAAAATGGGCAGAAGTAATGGTAAACGAGGCGTTGGAACAGGCCAACATTTTGGAACAATTAAATTTTAAAAATGTGGTCGTTTCGTTAAAGTCGGACAATTTCAGACGCACCGTTCTAGCCAACGAACTTTTTGCCAAACAAACCGATATTCCACTTCATATCGGGCTTACGGAAGCGGGCAGTTTTTTAAGCGGAACGGTAAAGAGTGCCGTTGCCTTGGGGACACTGCTTCAAAAGGGAATCGGCGCAACGATTCGCGTTTCACTGACGGAAGACCCGCGCTTACAAGTCCGTGCCGCGTACGAAATTTTAAAGGCGCTCGGCTTGCGTGAATATGGGCCGAATTTGATTTCGTGCCCCACTTGCGGACGCACGCAGGTAGATGTAGCGGGTACCGTTCACGCGTTGGAAGAAAAAATTTATAGTGATAAAGAATTACTGAAAAAAGCCACAGGGCTCAAAATTGCCGTCATGGGTTGTATCGTGAACGGACCGGGCGAAGCACGCGATGCCGACTTCGGAATTGCGGGTGGAAAAGGCGAAGGACTTTATTTTGAACACGGGCAAACGATGTTCAAACTTCCCCAAGAGAAATGGGTAGATTTTTTAATTGATAAAATTAACACGTGGAGAAAATAATATGAAAAAATTAATAATTAGTTGTGTAGTGAGCAGTTTATTAGTAGCTTGTACCACTTCGTCTAATAACATCAAACAACAGAGTTTAATTAAATCCACTTCATTTGAGGAACTGGCAAAGAATATGGAAGGTTGCACAACTCAATTTTTCTTGCAATCTTTGGGGCAGGCAGAACCTAATGCAAGGACAAGTACGGATTTCGACATGAATTTTCAAAAAACAGAAACAGAGACAAAGACAGAGACGCAGAATTTGATGGGAACTACCGTTACGATACAAAAGGATTTTTCTTGTAACGTACGGGTAAAAAGCACCAAAAAAGGAATCATCACAAAAATTATCTATAACAGTGCCCGTGATTGCCAAGAGATTTTATATAACCAAATGTATTCCTTTATACAAGAACATAGCAATTCTTGTACAGAACTATAATCTTATTTAAGGAAATTAAACTATGAAATTATCAAATTATTATATCCCTACTTTAAAAGAAGCACCGAAAGATGCCGATACACTGTCAGCCAAACTGATGATTCGTGCGGGTCTCATCCGCAAACTGGCCAGCGGACTTTACGAGTGGTTGCCGCTGGGACTGCGCGTACTTAAGAAAGTGGAAAATATCGTGCGTGAGGAAATGGATAAAACCGGCGCGTGCGAAGTGTGGCTGCCGATTGTACAGCCCAAAGAATTGTGGGCGGAAAGCGGCCGCTGGACGTATTACGGTAAGGAACTTTTACGCTTTAAGGACCGCAAGGATGCCGATTTTTGTATCGCCCCCACCGCCGAAGAGGTGATGACCGATTTGGTACGCAAAGACGTATCTTCTTATAAACAATTGCCCATTTGTCTGTATCAGTTCGGCACGAAATTCCGTGATGAAATCCGCCCGCGTTTTGGCGTTATGCGCGCGCGCGAATTTTATATGAAGGACGCCTATTCCTTTGCCGCTAACGACGAAGATGCTAACATGTGGTATCAAAAAATGTATGATGCCTATCAACGCGTTTTCAAACGGTGCGGTTTTGAATTTGCCGCGGTAGAGGCCGACACCGGATCTATCGGCGGTAATTTTTCACATGAATTTATGGTGCTGGCGGAAACGGGCGAAGATACCATTGCCGCTTGTCCTTCTTGCGGATATGCTGCCAATACCGAAAAGGCCGAAATCAAAAAGCCGGAAGATATTTCTGTAAATCCCGCCGAATTGCTTCCGATGGAAAAACGCGATACACCGAAGGTTTATACGGTGGAAGATGTGGCCGAATTGTTACACGTGCCGCCGTCCCAAATTATTAAACTGTTGGTCTTTACGGCGGACGAAACGCCCGTTGTGGCACTTGTACGCGGGGACCATGAACTTAACGAATTTAAGTTAAAAGCCCTTTTGAAATGTAACGAATTGGAAAAAGCCAGCGAAGAAGTTTACACGCAAGTTACCGACTCTTTCGTCGGCTTTGCCGGCGCGCAAGGGCTCAAAGAAAAAAATCCTTCCATTAAAATTTACGCCGATAATTATGTAAAAAATATCGTTAACGGTGTTTCGGGCGGAAACGAAAAAGATGTTCACATGATAAACGTTACCCCCCAGCGCGACATTACCGTAGATGTGTATGCGGATTTAAAAATGGCCTCTGCGGGTGACTGTTGCGCACGTTGCGGCAATGCCTTCACGTTTAAGCGCGGAATTGAAACAGGACACGTTTTCAAATTAGGCACAAAATATTCTTCCGCCATGAACACTACTTTTTTGGATGAAAAACAAACCGCACAGCCCATGATTATGGGATGTTACGGTATCGGTATCAGCCGCGTGGTGGCCGCTGCCATAGAGCAGTCACACGACGAAAACGGTATTATTTGGCCTGCGCCGCTTGCGCCGTTTGATGTAGCCCTCGTGGCGATTGATTATGATTCCAATCCGGACGTCAAAAAATATGCGGACGAAATTGCGGATGCGTTGGAAAATAAAGGAATTTCCGTTCTCGTGGACGACCGTAACGAACGCCCCGGTATTAAATTTAAGGATATGGATTTAATCGGTATCCCTCACCGATTGGTTATCAGCAGCCGTACGGTCAAAGACGGACAGTGCGAATATAAAAAACGGTCCGAAAAAGATGCGGTACGCTGGAATTTGAGCGAGGCCGTTGCCCAACTTTCGGACGTTGTTCTATTGACAAAAAAGCCGTAAAGATGGTACAATATATTTGTTCTTTGAAAAGAGCGACTTGGTAACACAAGTCGCTCTTTGTATAATACAGCCAAAGGAGTGGCTATGAGAGATCCTAAAACAATAGAAGATACCGTAGCGAAAGCATTGGAAGCGCAAAATGTGGAACTTGTTGATCTTGTTATCCAAAATCAAGGACGCAAAAAAGTTTTACAGTTTTTCGTGGATAAACCGGGCGGCGTAACGCTGGACGATTGCGGCGAGCTGACCGATAAAATAGATTCTATTTTGGAAATGGAAAATTTGATAGACGGCGCGTATATTTTGGAGGTTTCGTCCCCCGGTGTACAGCGCGTACTCAAAAAACCGGAACACTTTAAGCGTTTTATTAACGAACGTGTGAAAGTAGTTTTAAAAATTCAGTTGGAAGGGCGCGGATCGTTCACCGGCGTAATTGCCGATGCACAGGACGACCATTTCGTGCTGGACGACGGCACCAACCGATTTAATTTTTCGTACGACAATATCAAGAAGGCCAATTTGGACCCCGTTCTTGAATTTTAACTAATTAAGGAGAGTATCAAAATGGAAGGAAACGCAAAAGACTTTATTTTAGCATTGGAGGGACTTGAGAGAGAAAAAAATATCAAACGTGAGGATATTTTGAAAACGATTGAAGACGCCCTCGTGTCCGCTTTACGCAAGAATTTAGGTAAAACCGCACAGATTACCGCCAAAATTGACGTAGCTAACGGCTCTATCAAAGCATTTCAAACGCTCAACGTAGTAGAAATAGTAACGAACGAAGACAGCGAAATTGATGTGGAAGGCGCGAAAAAATACCTCAAAGATGCCAAAGTGGGCGACGTGGTAACCAATACGTTGGAAGTAAAAGATTTTTCCCGTATTGCCGCACAAATCGCCAAACAAGTGCTCATCCAAAAGGTACGCGGTATTGAACGCGATAATTTTTACAAGGAATTTAAGCCGCGCGAAGGCGAAGTTATTACCGGTTCCGTACGCCGTATGTCGGACCGCGATATCATCGTGGATCTCGGCAAAGTGGAAGCCATTTTACCGTACTGCGAACAAATCAAAAAGGAACGCTATTCCAACGGTTCGCGCGTAAAAGCCATTATCGCCAAAGTGCTGAATCAAAACGACTTGGCTAACGTCGGCGAAGACCCCGTTCTTTTGCGCTACAAATCGGCCGCTTTCAAAATGGATAAAGGCCAACGCGGGCCGTACGTGATTTTATCACGCGGCAACGGTAAATTCTTGGAAGAATTATTTAAAGTGGAAGTGCCGGAAATCAATGAAGGTATCGTGGAAATCAAAAAGATTGAACGCGACCCGGGTTTCCGTGCCAAAGTGCTCGTTTCCAGCATTGACAGCAAAATTGACCCTATCGGCACCTGTGTCGGTATGCGCGGGATTCGTATTCGTGCTATTATGAACGAACTTTCTGGCGAACGCATTGATTTAATCAATTATTCGTCCGATATTTCCACATTACTGATGAACGCCATTTCCCCCGCCAAGGCCAATTTCGTAAAAATTGACAGTTTGACGGAGAAAAAAGCCACTATCATTGTACCGGATGACCAATTAGCCATTGCCATCGGAAAAGATTGGCAAAATATCAAATTGGCTTCCCGCTTGACCGGCTGGGATTTGGAAGTAAAGAGCGAAAGCCAAAAGGCGCAGGAAGGCAAAGAGGCCTCCGATGCGATACAGTCGGTATTGTCCGATGTGGAAGGCATTGGTCCGAAAACGGCTGAACTTTTACAAAAAGCCGGTTTTACGACGGTAGAAAAATTGGCAGAAGTAGAAGTGGAACACTTATGTACCGTACAGGGAATCGGTGAAAAAACAGCTGCCAAGATTATTGAGGGTGCTAAAAAGCATTTAGCCGCCAAAGAGGAGCCCGCCCATGACGAAAACGGAAACGACTAATGAGAAGGACGCCTCTAAGAAAAAGTCCACGTCTAAAAAAACGGTCAAAACCGCTAAAACAAAGATTGTAGAAAAAGACGAAACGAAAAAAGAAACGGGTAAAAAAGCTCCTGCTAAAAAGCCCGCCGTCAAGAAAACGGCTGTTAAAAAGACACCCGCGAAAAAGACGGCTGCTACTAAAAAAGAAACGGCAGAAGTAACTAAAACCGAAAAGCACGTTACTAAGCATACTGAATTGGTAAAGGAAACGGCACAAACCGCACCGACAGAAAAACCCGTTGCGCAACAACCGGTTTCCTCTCCGGCGCAAAAACCGGCAGAACAAACCTCTGCCGAGCAAAAAGCAACCGCCGAAGTTACCGTAGAAAAGCCGATTGCGGCTTCCGTACAGAAAACGACTGCTCCCGTACAAAAACCGGTCCAGCAGCCCGTTTCTGCGCCGAAACAAGTACAACAACCGACGGTAAATAAACCTTTTTCCAAACCGCAGGAACATCCGCAGGCGCACCACGGGCAATCTACCACACATGCGCAGAAACCCGCACCCCAAACGGGTAATGCTTCGGCACAAAGACCGACGCAGCAGACCTCTGCCGCGCAAAAAGCGGCTCCTGCCAAAGACGATAAAACCATCCGCATTGTCGGCCAGCCGACGGTAAAAGAATTAGCGGAAAAGATGAATTTCAAAATAAATGATTTCATCAAAAAGTTAATGACAATGGGTATCTTCGCTACGATTAACCAACGTCTTGAAAAAGACATGATAGAACTGATCGTGGAAGAATGCGGGTTTAAAGCAGAAATGGTAGCCGAAGATTTGGATAAGGATACAATAGCCGTTATCCAAACGGAAGACGATCCAACATCTTTAAAACCGAGAAGCCCCGTTATTACGATTATGGGACACGTGGACCACGGTAAGACGAGTTTGTTGGATGCGATCCGTAAATCAAACGTCGTTGCCGGTGAAGCGGGCGCGATTACCCAGCATATCGGCGCATACCGCGTCAAAACGCCGCGCGGTGTGCTTACGTTTTTAGATACGCCCGGGCACGAAGCGTTTACCGCTATGCGTGCACGCGGAGCACAAGCCACCGATATTGTCGTTTTGGTGGTTTCCGCTACCGACGGTATCATGCCGCAAACGATTGAGGCCATGGAACATGCCAAAGCCGCAGGCGCACCGATTATTGTAGCCGTCAATAAAATTGATTTGCCCGGCGCTAATCCGGACCGCGTCCGCCAGGATTTGGCGGCCCGCGGACTTGTGCCGGAAGAGTGGCAGGGTACTACTATTTTCGTGGATATTTCCGCTAAGAAAAATCTCAATATAGACAAATTGTTGGAAATGATTTCTCTTCAAGCGGAAATGATGGAACTGAAAGCCAACCCGGACCGTTTGGGTGTGGGCGTTATTTTGGAAAGTAAACGCGACAATAAGCGCGGTGTCGTAGCGACGGTACTTGTTCAAAAAGGAACCATGAAAGTCGGCGATCCGTTCCTCGTAGGTACAAACTACGGTCGTATCCGCGCGCTCATTGATGAAAATTCCCAGCGTTACCAAACAATCGGTCCCAGCGTTCCGGCGGAAATTTTAGGCATTAACGGTGAACCTCCGCAAGTGGGCGATACGCTCTATATTATGGAGAGCGAGAAGGAAGCCCGCTATGCTGCCGAAAAACGTAAATTGGCGCAACGGGAAGACTCGCAGGAGCATCGCAAACAAATGTCCTTAATGGCGCTTGGAAAATCAGATGAAGAAGGCAATAAAGTTAAGAAGTTAAGTTTAATTTTAAAGGCCGACGTACAAGGTTCCATTGAAGCCATTAAAGATGCATTGCTGCGTATTCCGTCCGACGAAGTGGAAGTGGATATTATCCTTTCCGCGCCGGGGAATATTAAAGAATCCGATATTTCGCTGGCGGAAGTGAGTAACGCGGTTGTCATCGGGTTTAACGTCAATGCGGACAGTAACGCACAGGCAGATGCGGAACGGAAAGGTATTGAAATCCGCAAATATACCATTATCTTTGAACTCTTGGAAGATATCAAAGCCGCTATGGAAGGTTTGCTAGAACCCGACGTAGTGGAAACGGTTGTCGGTACCGCCACCATTAAAAAGGTGCTCAAACTGAGTTCGGGCATTATTTCCGGCTCTTTGGTGGAAAGCGGTACTATCTACCGCAACTACGAAGTACGTATCAAACGGAACGGCGAAGAAGTCGGCCACGGTAAAGTGGGCGGATTAAAACGTTTCAAAGATGACGTAAAAGAGGTAGAAAAAGGTTATGAGTGCGGTATCCTTATTGAAGGATTCAAAGGTGTAGCCGAAGGCGACGTCATTGAATGTTTTAAGAAGGAAAATGTGACACGCAGAATTAAAATGTAAGCTGTAAACATATTACCCAAAACCCCAAAGCGAAAGCGGCGGGGTTTTCTTATGCCTAATATTGAAGGGGCATTAAACGAATACGCTTCTTATAGATGAATATCCCAAATTTGATTTACAATCTTCCACGCAGGTTTTTACGTTGTTGCTATTGGATACAATCCCCGTTAACCACAAAAAAATAGCGCAAGATTGAATTTCCTTGCGCTATTGTAAAATAGAGAGAATTACTATTTTGGAATCTGTCTTAGATAACCACTCACTTGACCGTTGGCAAGACTCTTACAAAGCCCGGAACCACCGCCTATACACTGTATTGAAGTATCTCCGGAAGGAGTCAGTATCAGTTCAAGACGATATCCCAACTCCCCTTCCGCATTGGTAAAGACATTATCATTACCGCGTGTACCGCGGAACGCAGAAACCACCATTGAAGCCCCATCACTTGCGACTTCAACTGAAAATATTTCCCTGTAACAGTATCCGATCCTGAAAGGCCGGGCAAATCAATATCTAACTCATCCAAATTTTTCAAAAAGCCGAATAAAAAATTTTTAAAGTATTTACAAAGAAATTCGGAAAAATCCCTTTTCTCAAAATGCTATAATACTAATTATGATAGACAGAATCAAACGGTTAGAAACCCTTTTATTGGAAGAAATAAATACACTTGTTACCAAAATGGCCGCTAACGGCGATTTTGGGGGATTTGTTACGATTACCGCCGTAAAATTATCCAAAGATTTGGCAAATGCCAAAGTATATTTTTCGGTATTTGGCAGTCCGGATGACCGCAAAAAAACAGAGGAAGCGTTTTCCCTTTTGCGTAAAGAAATCGGGGCATCTTTGCGTGGGCGGCTGCATTTGAAACGGATTCCGTCGTTCAGTTTTGAATATGATGATACACCCGAAAAAGCCGCGCGGGTGGAATCTATTTTTCAAATCATTGAAAAGGAAAAAAATAATGGAAAATAGAGAAGAAAGTCTTCAAAAAGTGTGGAAAGCCATTGAACAGGGAAAGCACTTTTTTATCGCCGGGCACTTAAACCCCGACGGGGATTCGTTGGGCTGTACGTTAGCGATGACTTCTCTTTTGGAGCGGTTAGGCAAAACAGTGTATGCGTACGCGTCTCCGGCTGTCGGAAATGATTTGAAATTTTTACCGAATTTGGAAAAAGTTCATGTCAATGTGTTACCGGAAAAACCCGATTTTGATACGGTCATTTTACTGGAATGTTCCGACCGTCAGCGCGGTGGTGATTTGGAAGAAATCCTTGCCGGTGCCAAGACGCTTGTGAACATTGATCACCATTTAGTTAGTGATGCTTACGGCACAGTCAATCATATTGATTCCAAGGCCTCTTCTACGGCGGAAATTATTTTTCAGTTGTTTGAAGAAGGGCAAGATCCCGTTGTACTTCCTACACCAGAAGAAGCTACCTGTTTATATACCGGCGTTGTAACCGATACGGGACGTTTCGTTCACTCCAACACGACGGCGGAGGCATTGCGCGTGGCGTCAGCGTTGGTTGCGTTAGGGGCGGATATCCAACAAATTAACCAAGTAATTTATTTTACGAAATCATATATTGAACTGAAACTTTTAGGACGTGCTTTTGAAAAAATGGAGATGCGTTTTGACAATAAGTACAGCCAAATTATTCTAACAAAACGCGATTTTGAATCCTTTGGAGCAACCCCGGCTCAAACGCAAGGGATTGTCAGCCAGCCGACGATGATTCCCGGAGTGGAGGTGTCGGCACTTATTAAAGAAGAGCCGGATAAAGTGTCCGTCAATTTACGTTCGCGCAACGGAGTGGATGTCAGCCAAATCGCTCAAAAATTCGGCGGTGGCGGTCATGCGCGTGCGGCAGGTTTTAAGATGACCGGTGTGTCTGTGAACGAAGTAGCCGACAAGTTGGCAGAAGTGGTAGAAGATGTCGTTAAACACATCGTGTGAGCCGCAGAAAAGCGGACTGTTACTGATTGATAAACCGGCCGATTTTTCTTCCCACGATATTATTGCGGTCGTCCGCCGTATTTTAAAAACCAAAAAAATCGGACACAGCGGCACGCTGGACCCGATGGCAACGGGGCTTTTAATTTTACTTGTAGGGCGGGAAGCTACGCGCCTACAAGAACGATTTTTGAAAATGGATAAAACGTATCAAGCCACGTTGAAACTCGGGGAAGAAACCGCTTCGTGGGATGCGTATAGCGAGATTATACAAACCGCTCCGGTTTCCCTTATCACACAAGAAAAGTTACAAGAGGCCGTCCGTAAATTATCCGGTTGTGTACGTCAGCCGATACCCTTTTACAGTGCTAAACGTATTAAGGGTCAACGGATGTATGAACTGGCACGCGAGGGAAAAGAGATGGAAAGAAAATATAACGAAGTAACTGTCACGTGGAAAAATGTACAGTTAATATCTTCGGATGAAATTTCTTTTTGTCTACACGGTTCGTGCGGAACGTATGTGCGTTCTATGGGATTTTTGCTTGCCCGCCAATTAAATACCGTCGGGCATTTAACGCAGCTTCGCCGGTTATCCATCGGCGGTTATAAGGTGGAAAACGCTTTTGACGGAAACCGCTTAAAAACATGCGCTACGGATGAATTATACACGTGGGTAAAACCTGTTTTATGAAACGAAAAAACATGATTACAGTCGGAACTTTTGACGGGGTCCATATCGGGCATCAGCACCTTTTTGCCCGCTTGGATACGTTGGCCGCACAACACTTGTTAAAACCGCTTGTATTATATTTTCCCCTCCCGCCTAAAACATTACTAAACGAACATCCGGAAATGACAATTTTAACCACACCCGAAGAAAAGAAAAAGTTATTTCGTCAGCATGCTATGCCCGCGCACACGCTTGATTTTGAAGCGATACGCACGCAAAGCGCAGAAGATTTTTTTACCTATTTACAGACAGAATATAATTTGGGCGGACTTCTTATCGGGGCAGATTTTGCCTTTGCCAAGGACCGCCAAGGGGATGCGGCATTTTTACGCACGGCTTGTAAGCGGGCCGATATTCCTTGCGAAATTATGCCGTTTTTCAATGAAGACAACACCAAAATTTCGTCTTCGCTTATCCGTAAAACATTGGCACAAGGGGACATTTCCCGTACAACTGCGTTACTCGGAAGGCCGTACGAACTGACCGGAAAAGTAATAAAAGGTTTTCAATTGGGACGTAAACTCGGTTTTCCGACGGCCAATTTAGATACGGGGCTTTATAAAATTTTGCCGCTTGGAGTATTTGCGGTAAAAGTACGCGTCGGGACAAAAATCTATAACGGTTTTTGTAATATCGGTTTTCGCCCGACGGTAAACACGCTTCATACCCGCATGCCGCTTGTGGAAGTAAATATTTTTAAGTTTAAGCAAAGTATTTACGGCCGAAAAATTACGATTTGGTTCGTGGAAAAATTGCGAAATGAAATGAAATTTACAAGTTTAGAAAAACTGACCGCCCAATTAGCCGCCGATAAAAAACACGCTGAAAAATTACTCCGTTAAAAAAGCCCCGCTTTAGACGGGGCTTTTTCAAAAACAATTTCGTTAATCGTCATCGCCGTAGTAATCACGCACAAAAAGCAAAATGTACGTTAACCACGAAGCACCGAAGAAAATAAGAAAACTGTACGAAAACCACCACATTTTCATCAGCGGATCAAAATCTACCATTAACGAATCCCACACCAAGCGGAATAAAATCGTTAGCAAATAGAACCACACAAACACCGCTACAAAACGGATAATCAGGTCGCAAGTGCCTAAGAAAAATCCTTTTTCCGAGTAAGGTCTTTTAAAATATTCAATGATTCTTTCCATACATTATCCCCTAATTATTTCCGTACGGTGCTATCGGCTCATCCAAAGAGCCGTACGATGAAGCATCGGCAGGCGGTAACTCCGGGAAACTCTGCGGATCTTGTACGCCGTAAGGTACATCCTGTGTAGCATCCAACGGCATATCATAAGGGGCCGCATCTGCGGCGGCCGGTGCAACGGCCGTAGGAAGTGATTCCCCCCCCGGCAACGTATCAGGCGACGAATTGGCTGGTGCCGCTTCGTCAAAAGGTGTACCGGCAAGACCATCCTCAGATGAGTCGTTGTTACTTTGCGTTTCCGTAAATTGCTCTTCCGTATATCCCGTCGTCATCATGGTACGATGCGGCTTTGTTTGGCGACGGACTAAACCGCTACGCGTTTCTACCGTGATTGAAGCGGTTGAAACTTGCCGTCTGACTTTGGTATCAAGACGTGCCGGCTTTTGACGGGTTATATGGTAATTCCCCGCCGCTATCTTTCGGGCCAGCATAATTTTTTGTTCCAAAGCAACGCGTTCCTGCTCGCTCATGTAAGCATTTTTAAAATCTGGAAATTGTTCCGACTCCACATATTCCTGCGATACCGTTTTTTTATTGGCGCGGAAATACGGATCTTTGTTCTTGGTAGGCGTAACTTCTTCTTCCTCTTGCGGATTGTTACCATACACTCCGGAATAAATCAGCTCCGGTCGTTCTGGTTCAGTCCACGTTTCATCATCTCCCAAACAATAGGCCACCCGTTGCGACGTAGAGGCATTTTGATGGTTGTCCACACGGGTTTCACAAGTAGAAGCTGCCCCGGCCGGCAACGCGGCGAGACACAACAATAAAGCAAAAGGAACTATTTTTCTCATAATTTCTCCGTACCCTTATAATAGTACATTTTTATACTTTTTACCATAGTATTTTATATTTTTCAATAAAAAACCCTCCCGAAAGGAAGGGTAAAATTGTCACCGGGTGGGATCGAACCACCGACCTAGCGCTTATGAAACGCTCGCTCTAACCGGCTGAGCTACGGTGACGTAAATCGTACTTATATTATAGCAGAAATTCCCCTTTCCGCGCAAATGTTTTTCGTTTTACTGCGCGCCGGGCATTAGTCAACCATAGAATAGTCGTTTAATTTTTCCGGCAAAGGTTCTTTCTTAGCGGCCTCAAAATCCTGTTCTGCCAAATCGGTGCGTCCCATTTTTAGGTACGCTGCCCCACGGGCATTTAATACTTCTACGGCCGGACGCAATGAAAGCACGATTGTATAATCTTGAACGGCTTTATCGTACTCTCCTAACATAAAATAAATTCCTGCGCGCGAAAAATAAATTTCCGGTTTTTTCGGATCCAGTTGTTGGGCAACTTTAAGCAACGTAAGCGCATTTTGATAATCCCCCCGCACCGCAAGCGTGCTGGCGTAGGCCGTATAGGCATTTGCGTAATACGGGTTTACATTGAGTACACGCAAAAAATCATCTTCCGCAAGATTATATTGTCCGTCAAAAAAGTAAGCCGCCCCGCGCGCCGCGTATGCCTTGTAATTTTTGGAGTTCATGGAAATTGCTTTTGTGTAAGAGGCAATCGCTTTTTTAAAATTGCCATCCTCTACAAATCCGTCTCCGCGAGTTACATATTCCGCCGAGGTAGGGAGCGTTGTACACGCCGATAACAACAATGTCAGATAAACAAAATATTTTTTCATACTGTTCCTTTTGGACCTAAAAAAAATATAGGTCCTTTTTTCATTTAAATTAGGTCTTTTGACCCTGTTAAAAAACATCTATAAATATTATAGTAAATATATAGACAATTTGAATTTCATCCAAAACCGCCGTAGTCCCCCCAAACCCTGCTATGGCGGTTTCCCCTTTTATATGTGCCATATATGGTAGAATATATATATGAATAAAAAAACAAGGATTTCACTTTTTATTATTACGAAAAACGAAGAAAAACACATTGCCCGTTGTATTATGAGCGCACGCAACGTGGTGAGTGAAATTGTGGTGGTAGATTCTTCCTCTAAAGATAAAACGGTAGAGATATGCCGCGAATTAGGCGCACAGGTATTTACACGCTCCTTTGACGGTTTTACCAACCAAAAGAATTATGCGCTTTCCAAAATAACGAGCGAGTGGGCGTTGTCGTTAGATGCGGACGAAACGTTATCACCGGAACTTGCGGAAGAAATCAAAAAGGCCGTTGCGGCGGATGAATATAACGGTTATGAACTTGTACGCGTAAACAATTTTTTAGGTAAGCGAATGTACCACAGCGGTATAAAAAACGAACGGTTGCTGCGTTTAGTAAGAAAAGAAAAGGCCAAATTTAAAGGCGGACTAGTACATGAAAAATTAACCGTAGAAGGAAAAATCGGTCGCCTAAAAAATGTTTTTACACATCATCCTTACGAAAACATTGAAAGTTATTTTGAAAAATTTAATCGCTACACGACGTTGGCGGCTCGCACCATGCACAATGACGGGAAACACACCTCCGTTTGTCTGTTGGTATTGCGTATGCCGTTTGAATTTGCCAAGCGTTATATTTTACAGCTTGGTTTTTTGGACGGAGTTCGCGGGCTTATCTGGTCGGCCAATTCTGCTTTTTATGTATTCACCAAATATATGAAACTGTGGTATTTGGAACAAACCAACGGGCGCAAGACTAAATAATTTTCTCATTAAAAATACCCTTCGTCAGCAACGGAGGGTATTTTTATATCAAACAGAAAGGTTTCCCTTATTTTTTAGGTTTACCGGTAAAAAAACCTTCCGATTTTGTTAATTTGCCAAATTGCGGATATAAGGTTTCCGCAAATTTGTGAAATTCTTGTTCTCCGCCGCGTATTTTTAAATTAACGGAAAGCACATACACATCTTTTGTCAAAATTTCGCGCCAATTGTCCGGAAATTTCACAAAATCCTTGAACGTTGTAATCAGCGGAAGCCCCGCGCGCGTTTCTTCAAAAGTGCGCAGGTTTTCTTCCGTATAAAATTGATGGTCGGGGAAGCGCCACTTTTGTTTTAAGGTAAGCCCCAAACCCGTAAGTGTATTTTCAAAAGAAACGGGATTGCCTAACGCGCTCACACAAGCAACTTCTCCGCTGAGGGAAGACAACTCTTTCTTTTCCATTGAGCAAATATCCAGATAGTATTCAGGTTGATGTTCGCTCTCTAAAATTTCAATTTCGTCATTATATAAACGGATTTCATCCTTTATATTTTCCAGCTTACGCGGCGGTATTTGGTCGCAATGCGTCAGCAGTATCAAATTTGCGCGTGTCAGCGCTGTCAGCGGTTCCCGCAAAATACCATAAGGTAATAAATGTTTGTTACCAAACGGATTTTGTGCGTCTATGAGAACAATGTTTGCCTCTCTGCGTAAGCGGTAATGCTGAAATCCGTCGTCCAATAAAATGATTTGGCTTTTAAAACGGCGCAACGCTTCCGTCGCTGCGAGTACACGGTCCGGGCAGATGACCACCGGTACTTTATACTCATTGAGTACGCGGCTCATCATAAAAGGTTCGTCGCCCGCGAGACGCCAATCGGTATCGGGATTATCAAATAAAATGACCGGTCCTTCCGTTTTTTGCTGACGTTTGTACCCGCGCGAAACAATCGCAACGCGCAGTCCCGCCTTGGCAAGTGTTGTCGCGGCAAGTAAAACGGCGGTTGTTTTGCCCGTTCCGCCGGCAGAGATATTCCCCATACACACCACGCGGGAATTAACCCCTTGGGATTTCTTCCACCCGTTTTCATAGGCCACGCGGTGTAAATGGTTTCCCCATCCATAACCGACGGAAGCCGCATATAAAAGACCGCGACCGAGCGGGTTATTTTCCAATGTTTCTTTCAAAGCCAAAAAATCCATATAAAAAGCCCCTGTTCTTAAAATACTGATATCATATTGTACCATTTCCGATTAAATAACAAAATGGGAAAAGCGGTAGGGCGAAAAATTAGTATAATGGGTATATGGCAGATACCCGTTTCAAAAAAACACCGCTGCACTATTTACAATACCTCGCACTCAAGTTTTTTTGCGTGATATTAGGTATCTTGCCCTATAAAATAGCAGTGGGCATCAGTCGTTGGGCTACGGGAATATCCCGCTATTTTCTTCCGAAGCGTTTTAAATTGGCCTGTACAAATATACAAAAGGCGTTCCCCGATAAATCAGAAAAAGAAGTTTTTGCTATTGCCTTGAAATCGTGGAAAAATATGGGTGGTATTATGGCGGAAACCGTCCAATTAACCCGTATGAAAAAAGAGGAGTTTTTAAAACATTGCCGTGTTATCGGTATAGAGAAAATGTACGCACTGAAAGGCAAATCAGGCGCGTTGATTCACATCGGACATTTTACAAATTGGGAGGCCTTTGGGTTGGCGGGTTCTCTTTTAGGGGTGGATAAAGCCGTTTTGGCACAGAGGGTGGATAACCCGTATATTGACGAAGAAATCAATCGTTTGCGCAATACGTTTTCGGGACAGGTTTTTTATAGTAATAACGAATATAAACCATTTTTTGCCTGTATGCGCTGGCTCAAAAAGAACAAAGTGCTGGGCATTTTGTTTGACCAAAATGTAGTATCCGGTGCCATTTGGTTACCGTTTATGAACCGCATTTGCGCGTGGTCGCCTATTACCGCTTTGCTGTCCATCAAAATGCAGTTGCCTGTTTATCCCGTAAAAGTATGGCGGGAAAAGGACGGTACGATCGTTTCCGAAATTTTAGATCCCGTTTACCCTCCCTCCGAATATAGCATGGACAATGTCCGCCGTTTTACCAAACAGTTAATCGGTTTTTATGAACAATGGCTAAAGGAAGATCCGGCTTCTTGGTTGTGGGCGCATAACCGTTGGAAACGCGAACAGGAAGGCGAAAACTATTTAAAACAACACCCGGAGGAATGTCTATGATACGCGCTGTATTTTTGGATAGGGACGGAACGGTAATCTACGAAAAACCGGGTGTTTACTTATCTAATCCCGATAACGTGCGCCTTTACAAAAGCGCATGGGAAGCACTCTCCTTGCTCACGAAAGACGGTTTTAAACTGTTTATTGTTTCCAATCAATCCGGTATCGGACGCGGCTATTTTACGGAGAAAGAAGTAAACGCGGTACACGCCCGTTTGTGCGAATTGTTGCGACCGGTAAAAATTGAAGAAATCGTTTTTTGTCCGCATGCGCCTTCTGAAAATTGTAATTGTCGCAAACCGAAAGCGCAAATGGGATTAAATTTGATAAAAAAATACAATATTGATGTGGCGGGTTCTTACATGATAGGCGATAAAAAAGCCGATGTGGAATTTGGACACGCAATCGGCGTAAAATCTATTTTGGTAACAACCGCCAACGGTAAAACACATTTACAAAAATATCCCGATTTACGCCCTGAAAAGGTAACTTCCAATTTATTAAATGCCGCCCGTTTTATTTTACGGGATAGAAGAGGTAAAAAATGAAAAAAACGTATGTAATCTTTTTACTGTCTTTTGCGCTGGCTTCTTGCGGTTGGTTTCATAAGAAAGAGTCCGACATTGGTAAGCCGGAAACCTCCGCTAAAGAGGTAACTGTCGCAAAAACGGATGATGCCGAAATAAAAGTTTCTCCAACACCGGAAATAGAGACTCCTTCCCCTGAAAAAGTTATCCCCGCACCGGTTACCAAAAAGGCCGATCCGTCCGTTACCAAAAAATCCACACCGGCGGCTGCTCCCGCCAAAAAGATAACTGAAAAAGAGGAAGTTGTTGTTGAACCTGCCGAAGAAAAAACAACCCAACCTACGCAACCCGTCGCTGTTTTCCCTTTTACCCCGCAGACCGCTAAAGAAGTAATAGCACAGAAACGGAAGGAACAAACCCTTTCAGCGCCGCAGGCAGACACGCCCGTTTTCAAAAAGGAAGAACTGATTGCTTTAGACGGCCGCCGTTTAAGTCCATTTGCTTATGAACCGGTCATACAGCAAAAAACATCCGTCCCGTGGAGTCAGGAAGAATTAAAATACGGTGTTTATTATTCATTTATTAAAGCCGGAACCGCTTACATTAAAAACAGAGGGGTTACTTCCGTCAACGGGAGAAATGCCTATTTAATACAAACCTCCGCTTTTTCCGCCTCCGCTATTGATACCGTTTTCAAAGTGCGCGATATTAACTATTCGTGGATTGATGCCGAGACTTACGCTTCTTTGGGTTATACACAAAGTTTGCGGGAAGGAAATTACGTGCGCGACGAGTGGGTAACGTTTGATTATCCGAACAACCGTTATTACGGAGAAGTGAAAAAGAAAGGCGAACCGCGCGAAATTGCCGGGGAACTGACAAGCGAAGTGTTGGATATGCTTTCTTCGCTTTATTATGTGAGGGCACAAAAATTGGAAATCGGCAAAGACATTGTATTTGATATCATTAACCGCGAAGAAAGATATCCGCTCGTTGTAAAAGTACTCAAAAAGGAAACGGTCAAAACGTCTGCGGGAAAATTCCATTGTATTGTAGTGGAACCGCAGTTTCGCGGTGAAGGAATTTTCGTAAGTAAAGGAAAAGATCTTAAAGTATGGCTGACGGACGATAAATATAAAATGCCCGTTAAAATGCAGACGGAAGTATTTATCGGCAGCGTGTCGGCTGAATTATTGGAATATAAACGCGACTAACAAGGAGAAAAGTATGGCTTCCGTAACAACCAAACGCTTAAAAAGTATTTTGAAAAATTTTAAAGGGCAGGAGATTGTCGTCGTGGGCGACATTATGCTGGACCATTTTATCAAAGGGTCCGTTTCGCGCATTTCGCCGGAAGCACCTGTGCCGGTAGTAGCGGTAAATAAAGAGTTTTACGTTGCGGGCGGAGCCGGAAACGTGGCAGTCAATTTAGCCGCGCTCGGGGCAAAACCCGTGATGATTTCCGTCGTCGGGAAAGATTTAGGCGGTGAGATGTTAACCGATTTCATGCGCGAACGCGGTATCAATACGTGCGGTGTCTGTGAAGATGATGACCGCCCGACTACCCAAAAAATCCGCGTCATGGCCGAACAGCAACAAATCGTCCGCTACGACCGCGAAAGTAAACATCCGATTTCTCCCGCCGTCGCACGGACCTGTATGGCAAGTTTTGAGCAAGCCATCCAAACGGCGAAAGGGGTTATTTTATCCGATTACGGCAAAGGGATGCTGTCGGACAATAACATTAAAACGATTATTGATAAATGCCGCAAGCACAAAATCCCCGTATGCGTGGATCCGAAAATAGATAATTTCAAAAAATATAAAAACATTACCTGTATGACGCCTAACACCAAAGAAGCATGGGAAGGCGCGGGCGAATCGCCGAAACCGGGCGAAGAAGCCATTGAAAAATTAGGTAATAAAATTTTGAATTTTTTGAAGGCCGATTCTATTTTAATTACCCGCAGTGCCGACGGTATGAGTTTGTTTGAAAAAGGCAAAAAGAAGCCCACCACCGTCCGCGCTACCGCACGCGAAGTATATGATGTAACCGGTGCGGGCGATACGGTTATTTCCGTTTTGACCCTTGCGTTGGCGGCGGGCGCTACGTTACAGGAAGCCGCCGTATTATCCAATTTTGCGGCCGGTATCGTGGTTGAAAAATCCGGCACCGCTACGACAACACGCGAAGAAATTGAAGGAGTCTTAAAATGAGTGATGTGTTAATTGCCGTTCCCGCACGCTACGGTTCTTCGCGCCTTCCCGGTAAAATTTTAAAAAATCTCGCCGGAAAACCCGTTATCCAGCATGTTTACGAGGAGTGTAAAAAAACAGGGCTTGGCGAAGTAATTATCGCGACCGAAAGTCCGCTTGTGGTAGATGCCTGCCGTTCTTTCGGGGCGGAAGCCGTTTTGACGAGTGAAAAATGCCAAAGCGGTACGGACCGCATTTTTGAAGCTGCGCAAAAACGTCCCGAAAAGTTTATTATTAACGTACAGGGCGACGAGCCGTTTATCCGTCCTGAAACGATACGAAAAATTGCGGATTTACTTCAAAACGATCCGTCTTGTGATATTGCCACGGCCGTTATGGAAACGACAGATGACGCAAAAATTGATAATCCCAACTGCGTAAAAGCCGTTTTGGCAAAAGACGGCCGCGCACTTTATTTTTCGCGTTCCCGCGTTCCGTTTAAACGGGAAATTACACCGGAAAACAAAAACATTCCTTACTGGCATCACTGCGGCATTTACGGCTACCGCCGTGCCGCGTTGGAACGGTTTGTGTCGCTTCCGTCCAGTCCGCTTGAAAAATTGGAGCGTTTGGAACAATTACGCGCGTTGGAAGACGGCATGACGATTAAATGCGTGGAAATTACCCCCGCCGGCCCGGCTATTGATACGGCCGAAGATTTGGTGCGTGCGGAAGAATATTTGAAACAGATTCAAAAGTAGAACCGATTTATTCATTTATAGGAGAAGAACGTATGTCTAAATTCATTATTATTACCGGCGGCGTGGTCAGTTCGCTGGGCAAAGGAATTTCAGGCGCGAGTATCGGCAAACTGTTACAGTTAAACGGGCTTCGCGTTAATATGATTAAATGTGATCCGTACATCAACGTAGATCCGGGCACTATGTCCCCCTACCAACACGGCGAAGTATTTGTAACGACTGACGGTGCGGAAGCCGATTTGGACCTCGGGCACTACGAACGCTTTTTGGATATTACCATGACGCGCGCCAACACCAATACTGCGGGCAGTATTTATCAAACAGTCATTGATAAGGAACGCCGCGGCGAATATTTGGGCGCAACCGTACAGGTAATTCCGCACATTACCAACGAGATTAAAAAACGCTTTACGGCTTTTGAAAACGACGTAGATGTTTCCATTATTGAAATCGGCGGTACGGTAGGCGATATTGAGTCCTTGCCGTTTTTGGAAGCCGCGCGTCAGTTGTGTTTGGAAAAGGGACCGCAAAACGTCATTTCCGTTCATGTGACGCTGATTCCGTATATCGCAGTGGCACAGGAACTCAAAACAAAACCCACGCAACATTCTGTCAATAAACTGCGCGAAGTGGGAATCGCGCCCAGCATGCTGATTTGCCGTACGGAAAAAGCAATCGGCCAAAGTTTAAAGGAAAAAATCTCCCTCTTTTGTAGCGTGCCCGTACAAAACGTAGTGGAATGTGCCGACGCAAAATCCATTTATCACGTGCCGGAAATGTTTTATAAACAAAATGTGGATAAGCAGATTTTACATCTCTTGGGTTTAAAACCGCTCCAGGAAGTGGATCAGGAATGGTTTGAATTTTTTGACCGCGCCATGACGCCTTCCAAATCTGTTAAAATTGCGGTGGCCGGAAAATATTCGGAACTTCAGGATGCGTATAAATCTATCAATGAAGCCCTGCGCCATGCGGGGATGAATAACGATTGTAAAGTGGAAATCGTTTACGTAAATACGGAAAAAGACAACGTGGTAGAAAAATTAGAAACGGTGGACGGTATTTTGATACCGGGCGGTTTCGGCGGCCGCGGCATTGAGGGAAAAATCCAAACCGTCAAATATGCCCGCGAAAGCAAAAAACCGTTCTTGGGCATTTGCGTAGGGATGCAATGTGCCGTTATAGAAACCGCGCGCAACTTGTGCGGACTCCATGACGCCAACTCTACGGAATTTGATCCGACCACCAAAGACCCCGTGGTAGATTTAACGCCCCAGCAGAAAAACGTCGTTTACAAAGGCGGCACCATGCGTCTCGGTAACTACACCGCCGATTTGGAAGAAGGTTCATTGGCGCGCCGTTTATATGGCAAGGATAAAATTGTGGAACGCCATCGTCACCGTTACGAATTTAATCCCGTCTATGTCAAACAGTTGCGTGATGCGGGCTTAAAAGTATCCGGTTGGCACGAAGGCGTCTTGCCGGAAATTATAGAACGGGAAGATCACCCGTACTTTATTGCGGGGCAATTTCACCCCGAATTTGGCAGCCGTCCGATGCGTCCGCATCCGTTATTTGACGGACTCATCAAAGCAAGTTTAAAGCAAAAAGGAAATAAATAGTAAAAAACCCCCGAGCAATCGGGGGGTTTTCATGTTAAACAAGTTTATCTTATACCGGCCTGTTGTAAAATCCCTTTTCGTCGTAAATCTTCCCAAAATACTTTTAATTCCTCAAAATACTTTGCGGCGGGAGTATCTTTTTCTTTCCCCCACTTACTCGGATGCTGGCAATCAAGCACTAAACAGGTATGATTTTGCCAAAAAGATGTTTCAAGCAAATAATGAAACCCCTTTTGTACCTTTTCCGGATTAGGTGTCCAATCTTTCTCTTCCTTGCCAAATAACGTATTAAACCACTCACGTGTATTATGGCAACACACCAGTAAATTAGGCCGGTAGAGTTGTAATTGTTTACGCAAAAATACAATATCCCGCGTTAAAGATTCTCTTAAAATACCGTCGGAGGACGTATTTCCGCCGGATATTTTTTTAATATTCATCACACTGATATACGGCAGGACTTTTTTCCGTTCCTGTTCGCTTACGTCCACAAGCCAAGATGTATGATTTCCTAAAAGCAAACGTGTCCAACGAGTGATATTTAGCCAAGTCGCGTGGGAATTTCCGCCGTTTTTAATAAACTCGCGTTCGTCCCATACGGATAAACAGGTATTATTCCCGCCAATAGATTCTTTTAAAAAAAACAGAATTTTAAAAGGCGCCTGTTGGAACGTATGTTCGTCTGCGATACCGTCTTGTGCGAATTGTCCGGTAACGGATTTTTGTTGTAAATCGGCCACCCATGCCGAAAATAAATCATCCTCTTGTTGTTTTATCATACGTTTCTCCTTGGCTTTTTATTCTAACACTTGAAAAGAAACATGTTTCGTTTCTGTGCCGCACGTACACGACGCTTTGTGTTTCCCCGCCGTCAGCATCCACCCTGTCTGGCAAGCGGTTGTTTCTAGGTTTTTGCCGTCCATTTTCCATGTACACGTTTCATGCGGACAATCGGCTTTTAATAATAAAACCTGTGAAGCCCGCGCAACAGCCGGATCCAATTTGTACACATCCCGCGCAACAGGCGAAATAATCCGAAAAGAAGTTTTAGCCGGGGAAATGTGTTTTCCGTCGCAGACAGGCGGCACAAAATGTTCGTCAAACACTTCCTCGTAAATATGCGGGCAGTTTTCCCCCGCCAATAACCCACTTCGCGCGCATACGAGCTTACGCACCACCCCTTTTACGGGCGCAAACGGTTGGGAAGGATATTTCTCTTCCATGTAAAGCGCAATTTCGTGAAGAATCGGTCCCGCGCCCGTTACACCGGATATTTTTCGCATGGGTTGCGCATCAAAATTTCCCACCCACACGCCGATTGTCCAACGGTTTGTATAACCCAGCGCGAAATTGTCTTTATAATCCTTGGAAGTACCCGTTTTCGCCGCTAATTCAAACGGCACGGAAAGCGGCGAATTAAGCCCGAACGCGGCGGCGCGGGCGTTGTTATCCGATAAAATTTCCGTCACCAAATAGGCCGTTTTTTCGTTCATGACGCGCCTTTCCTGTCCGGCCAACACGATGGGCGGAAAAACGGCTACGGTCAGCGGTTTATAAATTCCCCCGCGGGCTAAAGTCACATAGGCATTGACCAACTCAAGCAGCCGGACTTCTCCGTTACCGAGCGAAATTCCCAGTCCGTAAAAATCAGCCGGTTTGGAAAGCGATGAAAATCCGTTTTTCAAAAGAAACTCCAGTAGCGGCGAAAGGCCCGCCTTTTCCGCTGCACGCACCGCTGGAATATTATAAGAATTGGCAAGCGCCGTACGAACGGAAACCTGCCCGTGGAATTTTTCGTCGTAATTATGCGGACGAAATCCGCCCGCAAAAAAAGTGTCGCTGTCTTCCAACAAACTTGCCGGCGTCAAAGAACCGTTTTCAAAATTCAGCGCATACACAAACGGTTTTAAGGCAGACCCCGGCTGGCGAAGGGCGCGCACACCGTCCACCTGTCCTTGCGTCCGAGCATTATAAAAATCGGCCGAACCGACATAAGCAAGCACATTGCCCGTAGCATTTTCTATGACGACCGCCGCACCGTTTGTTACATTTTCCGTTTCCAAACGGGAAATTTGTGCCTTTACCGTTTGTTGTACAAATGTTTGAAGCGGGGCATCCAGCGTTGTAAAAACGGACGAACTTTGCGAAGGTATCAGCGGCATAATAAATGCCATAAAGTGGGGCGCTTCAAATGGACGGGGCATTTTTTGTAAAACGATTTTTTCTTCCTTGGCGCGCAGGTACATTTCGTCGTTGATGAGCCCTTCCTCTTTCATCCGTTTTAACACATAATCGCGCCGTTTTACCGCGCGGTCTAAATATTTGAAGGGATTGTAATACGTCGGGGATTTGATAAGTCCCACCAGAAACGCGGCCTGTGATAATGAAACTTCCGCCGCCGGTGTATTGAAATAAAAGCGGCTGGCGGCCTCCATCCCCTGTGTTAAATTGCCCAGTTCCACCGCATTAAAATACTGCTCTAAAATTTCCTCTTTGGTTTGCGTTTTTTCCAGCCGTACGGCACTAAAGGCCTCTTTGGCTTTTCCCCACATGGTTTTCGGCCGCGGCTTTAACGTACGTACTAATTGTTGGGTAATGGTAGAAGCACCGGAAACCACTTCTCCCTCTTGCGTGTTTTGCCATAGCGCACGTAAAACGGCCGCACTGTCCACCCCGCTATGCTCAAAAAAACGTTTATCTTCCGCCGCTACGGCCGCGCCGATAATCCACGGGGAAATTTCACTCAGCGGTACGGCGGCGGCGTACGTATTTTTGCCGGATAACAATCCGCGCAGTAAAAGGCCGTTTTTATCGTAAATTTGTTTGGACGGATTCAAAAAAACTTCTTCCCCGCCGAATATCCAACAAGGAAGAAGCAAACAGAAAACCGCTAATACGATTTTTTTCATGGGTTAATAACCGCACGATCCGTTGCCGTACGGCCGAACACTTCCGGCTCATACATCTGGCTGACCCACGCGGACGGATAACTGTATTGTCCGGCGGTAACGGCCGCCACTACATACGAATAAGTATGCGTACCCGACGGCAAATAATCGGCAAACGCGGCGATGCGGTCCGTATATTTTTCACTCCGTTCAAAGGAGTTATAATTGTTTTTATTCTCGTAACTTGTTTCCGTTGCCAAAGACGTATTGACGATTTCAAACCCGGCAGGGATAAAATCTTCCGCCACCACAAACGTACGGGCCGCGTTGGTGGTAATCTTCAGCGTTACCTTATACCGTTCGCCCGCGCGGAAAGTATCCACCGGTTTATCATCCAGCGTCGTAACCGTACGGGAAACCTGAAATCCGCTGCTGACCGGCTTATCAAAGGCCGCGGGTTCATAGAGTTGTGCCAATGTATAATATAACATCCCGTCGCCTTTTTTAGCGGCTGTTACGCGCACTTCTTTGGACGTGCCATATACTTCGTTCATCGGCAACGAAAGAACTTCCTCTTTCGTATTTATCCCTTCAAAATGGTGGCTAAATACTTTTTTACTGCCGATAGAAATCGTGCCGTCAAAATTAGGATTTGTGCTTTCTTCCGCCTCATAATACGTCAGCAACGCACGCAACACCGCCGCGTTGGAACTTGTACTTCTCCAATGCCCTTCGTGATTCATTTGAGACGTCAGCCACGTAGCCATCTGATACCCGTGGTCGGCAGTCTGGTTACTGGTCACCAACGCATCTAACGCTAACGCCGTTGCGGAAACGTTATCCGTATGTAACCAATAACTTCCATTTGTAACATCTATATACGAAGAAGACGGATTATAGACCATGTGATTAAACAACCGTTGGGCAAGTTCCTTCTTCACACTATCACTTTCTTTCAGCGTGACGGCGGCCTTTAACAAATAGGATACCGCACTTACCGGTAATGTCGTACGTTTGGCATAAAGGGTATTAAACATACCGTGTGTATCTTTGCCATACAAGGCAAGCACATAGGTCATATACGCCTTCATGGTATCCGTTTCGCTTAGTGAATAACTGTAAGCACGCCGTACGCTATTGCTAAACGCACGGTTCAGCCACTCGGCGGCCTTTTTGTAGGATGTTTCCGGCACTTTATAGTTAAGTTGTTTGGCCATGTACCCTACTTCCAACACGTAGGCGGTTACATAGGGATCCGGCAAGGATCCTTTCCAATATCCGAATCCGCCCGCGCCGTCTTGATACGACGGCAAATTACCTAATACCTCTTCTACTTTTTTGCGGTTTTCCGCTATCGTTCCCAACCCGAACGTTTCCATCAGTTTTTCGTTTAAGATAACGGGCAATACTTTGGACATTTGCTGTTCCACACAATCGTAAGGATACGTCATCAGATACCACGCCGCCCCTCTTAAATTCAGTAACGCCGTGGAAGCCATGGACAGCCGCACTTGGTTATCCGCTGACAGATTAAGATTCGTAGGCCGCTTGAGCAGTTGTTTTTCTTCCTTTTTCGTGGCGCTGTAAACGGCTAACTTCTGCTGTTTTTCAACGGTGGAAACATTGATTTTTTGAATCACACCGTCTTTATATTCTTTTCCTTTTGCCTCAAAGGCAACTTCCGCCTCGCCCTCGTTTTCCGCATGACAGTTCCATGTAACTTCTTGAGATTTCCCCAACGGAACCGTAACCGTTTGTTCGGCATTTCCGTCAGCGGAAATAGGGCCCTTTGTTTGTATTTTTACGGTAATAACACCTTTTTTATCTTCGTGATTATGTACTACCGCTCCGCATTTAAAAGCATCTGCCTTGCGGGCAAACTGCGGCACATTGGACGTTACCATAATCGGTTTAGACACGCGGATAGAATTTTCCGCCGAACCGAAAGAATCCTGCGTAGCCGCTACGGCCATTAAGCGGAACGTGGTTAAATTATCGGGTAGCGTAAACGTAACGCGGGCCTTTCCTTTTTTATCCGTTTTTACGCTTCCCTGGAAGTAAGGTGTAAAAAGGAACTTGGAACGCAAATCCGTTCCGCCCATTAACATTTTGGCCCCGCCGTCACCGCCGCGGTTTTCCCCTTTCTCGCCGAAACTGCGCTGTCCGATAAGGTATGCACGGTTATCGGCCGTAAATACGGAAATCGGCATCGGACCGTAAAAATAGTCAAACAAGTTAGGCGTTTGGTATTTGGTAAGAGCTAAAATACCTTCATCTACCGCCATTACGGTTACTTCCGCAGGAACGGCTTTTCCTTGTATTTTAGTGCTGATATCCAGCGTTACCTGTTGGCGCGGCTGGTACTTTTGTGCGTTCGGAGTAATTGTAGCGGTAATCTTTTTCCCATTGGGAACAACGGACAAGCGGGCATAGCCGTATTTAATTTGCGGTTTGCCCAAATCCAATTTATCGGTGATAGGTTTATCCGTGCGGCCCTGTACCAGCATTACGTTAACATATACGTTCGGCAGATAATTTTCTTTCAGGGGAACGGATACATAACTTCCGCCGCCTTCCACTTCGGTTACCCACGCATCCAAAATACCTTCCCGCTCCACCGTTACAAGGGCTTTTGCTTTTTCATAAGGCGATTTGACCGCAATACGTGCCGTTTGTCCCGGGTTATATTCCTTTTGGTTCGGCTCCAATTCCAGCAAGTCGTCATCCGTCTTTTCCCAATAGACCTCCCCTTTTCCGTACACATAGAAATTGGTTCCGCCGCGGACGGTTCGTCCGGCCTTGTCCGTGGATTTTAATTTAATGATATAATTCCCCGGCATTTTGGGCGTAAATTTCAATGTGCCGCCGTCTTTCCCTACGGGAATGGTCTGCGTGTCAATGTCAAATGTCTGCGAGAAATTGACCCATTCCAACCGTCCGGAAAGGCCCACTTTGCGCACGCTGTTCCATTGGCGTCTATAAATTTCCGCCGTTACGGACGCGGGAACGGCTTTTCCGTCCGGTGTAACGGCGATCAAGTCAATTTCCACAGGTTGGCCGACTTCCGGATTTTCGGTTGTTCGTTGTACACCGATATAAAAACCGGCCGGATGTACCGTCACAGAGGTACGGCTGAATAAATCCTGACGGGAGGGCGACTGAACATCCGCCTCCGCATACAAACTCACCGGATACGACTCGGTGGGCGCTTTCACTTGGAAAGCAGCCGTTCCTTTATCATCAAGAACGCCGGAAGAACTTAAAATTAAATTATCGTCGTCTTCTTCGTCCTCTTCCCGCAAGAAATACGGTGTAAAGGTGTAATCTTTATAATTTTTCGGCTCAAAATAAGAGGAAGATTTGCGCACTTTCCATTTAGCAGGAGCACCTGCCAACACCCCGCCGAATTGGTAATTTGCCGATACGGTAAAAGCAACGTTTTCATTGGCAAAATAATTATCCTTTAGGGAACGCAAATGGACGTCAAACTCCGCGGCTTTGACGGCCTCTACCCGAAAGGCCGTCGTATAAGAGGTCGGTTCTTCCTCCCCTTTTAGTTTATTAGGAATAAATTCAGCGCTCCAAGCGCCTGTATAAGCAGTGGAAGAAATCGGAAAAGAAACATCAAACGTCCCCATATCGGAAAGGGTAATATCTTTACTCAATACTTCCTCCGCGCGAGAATCGTAAATCGTCAATTTTCCGTTTACAAATTGTCCTGTTTGCCAACGTCCGTTTTCCCGCGTGCGCGCAATTCCTTTCACATAAACCGTTTCTCCCGGGCGGTAAATACCGCGGTCCGTAAACAAGAAAATCTTTTTAAAATGTTCTTGCGGATCATAATCGTACGATAAATGGAACCGCCACGGCTCCATACCGTCCTTCCACTCGGAACTGATAACCCCGTTTCCGCCTTCACTCTCCACAAACGCATAGAGTGTCGGGCTAAACCAAGACCACCGTAACCCTAACTCGTTCCAACCGGGTGCCCGTGCGATTCCGTTTTCGTCCGTTATACCGGTCCACAATACGTTATTTTCTTTGTCGCGCAGTTCTACTTTTTTATTTGGCAAAGGTTCCCCTGTTTTTAAGGAAGTAACCCATACCAAAGTATTTTGAGGCGACCCTTTCAGCGTAATCCCGACATCCGTAATATTGGTGACGGAATAAGTCCAACAACTATTCTCCTTATTCGGATTTTGTATCTGGCTAAACACAATGCTGTTTTTGGCAGTCGGATTAAAAACTTTTAAATCAATTCCCGTACGGTGTGCCTGATTTTCCGGAAACTTAAAAGAATATTCTTGCGAGAAGAAATCTCCGGTCAGTTTGGCCGCTTTACAATAAAACCGATCTTGTTTTTCAAAGGGAATATAGTCTTCTTTACTAAACACTTTCCCGCGTAAATTTACTTTGGGCATATTCATTACTTCAATCGGCAAAAAGTAGTTAAGATAACTTTCCAGCACGCCTTTCCCGCCGGAAAATTCCATAGAAGGGCAGTAGCCGTTGTTTGTAACGGTGAATGTTTCGTCCTTCGGCAATTTGTTGCCAAAAATATCCGTCATGCCGGCTTTTAATGTAACGGTAACGGACTGGTTGGGCTTGACGTTAATAAAAGAAAGTGCCGTGCGGAAGGAGTAATCTTTTGTATCGCTGTCGTACGATTCGTACCCTAAACTATTTAATTCCTGTTCGCTTAAATCGCGTTTAGCCGAAGCAGGCGTAACTTCCGCCGCGTAAAAAATGGACCGCATACGCACCGGCGAAGAAAAAGTAACCGTCGGCGAGAACGGCAAACAGCCACTTGTTTGACTGTCCCGCACGAAAAGTTTCGGATAGGTAAAGAAAGTATATTTGTCTTCTTTTGCCATCCCGAGCGGGCCTTCCGTTGACGGTAACCCTTTTTCAAATACTACCGTGTATTTTTTCCCAATTTCTAATTTTTTCTGCGGATAAATGGCAACGACCTTTTTTATGCCTCCGTAAGAAGACGGCAAGGATTTTAGCATTTCTTCCTTCACCTCGCTCACGGAGAGGGGAATCATTTTCGTTTGTTTGCCGGACGATTCTTCCAATCTAATAAAAGGGGCTACTTTTTCTGCGTCTATCGGCAAGGAAAAATACGCATATATGGTAGGCGTTAACGAAATCCAACGTTCGTTATTGTACGGATACATACTGTAAACCGTGGGAGTATCGGAAGTAAACGAAAAGGTATAGTCCTGCGCTAATTCTTGCTGGGAAACGGCCGACGTGAACCCTTTTTTCAGGGTAACGGTAAACTTAGTGGCTTTGGGCCAGTTGTCTTTCGGCTCAAAAATGAGTGTCTGCGTTCCGCTGTAACGGCAGGAACCTTCTACGGACGGCGTAATTGTAATAGGACAATTACCGGAGGAAAATTCTTCCTCCTCCCCCAACGCTACTACCGGTTGGTTAAAGTGTATGGAAACGGCCTGATTGGTAAAATAACGTTGCGGTCCTTTCGGAGAAGCCGTTAAAACTGTGAGTGCGGAAGGCGCACCGAAAGAAAATACGCCGATACACAAGCAGGCGGCTAAAGTAAAAAAACGAATAATCGGATTTTTTTTCATAAAATACCCCCTTTTCATCCTACTCTATTATTTTATAAATAAATGTAATTTTAGTAAAATATAAAAAAGACACCGCCAAAGGGGCGGTTTTTCTGTGTAAATATGACGGCCGCAACTGTAAAAAATCCGTTTAAGGATAAAACTTTATCATCGTTACTTATTAAATTTTCCGCACCGGCAGTAGCGGGGATGTTTGTCAACGCCTTATTTAACATTATTTCACGCATTTACGTCGGGCAGGATATCGGCGCTTTGGGGATTGCGGCCATAACGGTTATTTTTCCGATAGGGCTTTTTTATATGGCCTTTAGCGCACTAATCGGTATCGGCACCAATGCCTTATTTTCTATCCGTTTGGGCGAAAAAAAGTACGACGAAGCACAACTCATTTTGGGCAACGGTTTTATACTGCTTATTCTAATGGCGGGTTTTGTTACAACGGTCAGTTATACATTTTTGGATCCGCTATTGCGTTTTTGCGGGGCAGACAGCGTTGTTTTGCCCTACGCCAAGGACTACGCTCTGCTTGTTTTCCCGGGATATTTTCTCTTTGCCATCGGCGCAGGAATGAACCATTTTATCCGTTCGTCCGGACGTCCGAAAACGGCTATGGCCACGCAATTTATCGGAGCATTTATCAACTTAATTTCGGCACCTCTTTTTATTTTTGTGTGTAAATGGGGTATTAAGGGTGCGGCGCTTGCTACCGTATGCGGACAGATTGTTTCCTTCACGTGGGTAATGTATTGTTTAACGGGGGACCGCGGTATTTACCGCTTACAGCGGAAGAATTTTAAACTGCGTGCGGATATTGCCAAGGATGCTATGGCCATCGGATTTTCCCAATGGGCCTTTCAGTTGGCGTCGGGCGCGCTCAATATCATTTTGAACCACTCCCTCTTGAAATACGGTGGCAATTTAGCAATTTCCGCCATGGGCATTGCCATCAGTATTAACACGATAGTTGTTATGCCGCTTATCGGTATTTCGCAAGGGGCACAACCGCTTATCGGATACAATCACGGCGCACGCAAATTTTCTACAGCTATCCAAACGCTTAAAATGGCAATGCGTTGGGGTATGTATATTACAACTGCCGGTTTCCTGATTTTAGAAATTTTTGCCGTACCGATTGCCACGTTATTTGACGCACACGACCAACCGCTGATTGATTTAACGGCACGCGTCATCCGTATTTTTAATATATTCCTACCGATTATTCCGCTTCAACTAATGACAACGAGTTTCTTCCAGGCCATTAACCAACCGTTAAAAGCCGCCTTTTTAAGTTTGTCCCGTCAGATTTTGCTTGTTATTCCGCTGGTGCTTTTACTGCCCTTGTGGTGGAAATTGGACGGCGTGTTTTTTGCGCCCGCACTGGCAGATTTGATTTCCACGGTCATTGCCGTTATTCTGCTTAAGCAATTTTTCAGCGCACACGGACAAACGCTGTTCTTCAAGAAAAAAAACAGGTAAGTTTCTTCATCAACTAATTATTTTTCGGCGTCCGATAAGTAGTGACACCCTACGGAACGTTTGTTTTGAATCGCCGCGTACGTAATAAGCAATGCCGTGCGTACACCGTTACGCAAATCAATAAGTTCTTGGCAAAGCGCCGTTTCTTTATAAAACACATTGATTTCGTTACGCAAGTGGCGCAAGATTTTTTCCGCACGCACCAAGTGTTTTTGACTGCGGATTAGCCCTACATAATTCCACATGGTACTACGTAAGGTAGCGAGGTCTTGTTTGATAAGACTCATATCCGGTTGTTCGGACGGTAAAATCCACTCCTTTGGTTGCGGAATATGAAAAGTACCTGACGCAATCTCTTCCGCGTCCGCATGGGCGCATAAATAGCCCATGGCGACGGCTTCCAATAACGAAGTGCTGGCCAAGCGGTTTGCCCCATGATAGCCGGTACAGGCCGTTTCGCCGATTGCGTTTAAGTTGGCAATATTGGTACGTCCCTGTGCGGTAGCATAAATCCCCCCGCAAAAATAATGGGCGGCAGGCACAACCGGTACGGGAACTTGCGTCATGTCAAAACCGTTTTCCAAACATTTTTTGTAAATCGCGGGGAAACGTTCCTTTGTTTCTTGAGCCGGGTTGGCTGTAATGTCTAAATAAACCGAATCATGCGAAGTTTTTAGTCGCTCCTCTTCTATCGCACGCGCCACAATATCGCGCGGTGCCAAATCTTTCAGCGGATGATATTTTGTCATAAACGCTTCGCCTTTACAGTTGCGAAGAACAGCCCCTTCGCCGCGTAACGCTTCCGACATTAAAAAGTTTTTCCCCTTGGCAAATACGGTAGGGTGGAATTGGACAAATTCCATATTCATCACGCGCGCACCGACGCGGTACGCCATGGCAATTCCGTGACCGTAAGCATGTTCGGCGTTTGTGGTGTGGCGATATACTTGTCCGACGCCGCCCGTCGCCAAAACGGTTTTTTTAGCGGTTACGGCAAACACTTCACCCGTTTTATTATCTAAAATGTACGCGCCGAAAACGGTCAGCGGATAATAACGATCCATTAAATCTACGGAACTGTGTGATAAGGTAAGTAAATCAATCGCACACGCATATTCCCGAACGGTAATAAGCGGGTTGTTTTTAACGGCCTTGGCGATAGCCGCAAGCATTGCATGACCGGTGGTATCTTTGGAATAAATAATGCGGTTTTTTTGATGTGCGCCTTCGCGCGTGAAACGCAGTTGTTGCTTTTCGTCGCGGTCAAACGGAACGGATAAATCCTTCAAAAATACTTCTTCCACCGCTTTACATCCGGCTTCGGAAAGCTTTTTTACCGCCGCATCATTACACATATTGGCGGTTGCCAATTTTACGTCCTTGAGTAAATCCGCCATATTTAACTGCGGCTCATAGACAATTCCGCCTTGCGCCAAATCACTGTTTGCCTGACTCATTTCCCCGCAACAGATCAGGAGTGTCTTGAGACCTTTTTTCGCGGCTTCGTGGGCATAGACACAACCCGCAATTCCGCTTCCAATTACCAAACAATCGGTTGTTATCGTTTTCATACTTATATTATATAATAAACCATTTAAGAAACGTAAAAAATAAAGTTGAAATTATCATTTATTTTTGTTATCATATTTACCCCCTTATTTACAACACCTGTCAAAAATCATATAATATAACTGTTGTAATCAGGTAGTAAAGGAGCAACAAAGTAATGAAGAAAGTGTTGGAAAAAATGGCTGACACGCTCATTGATTTAGGTGAGAATGTCGGCGGTGCCAACTACATGATCGGCCGCTAAGGCCGTTAGACACAAAACAAGCAGTTTGAAGCCGGTTTAAGATCATCACCGGCAGACAGGGGGAGTAAAATCCCGCCTGTCTAAAACGGCTAAAAAGGAAATCCTACTCGTTAGGATTTTATTTTTTTATACGCTTTTTTCCATAAAAATACCCCGCACAAAGCGGGGTATTTTAAACAGGGACTATCTTAAATTCCGTACCCGTACATACCGCCGTACGATTTACTACACGTAGATGAGTCTGTATTACAGGAAGTATATCCCATAGATACGCATAAAGTCTTACCCGCATTAGAGGAATAAATACACTCTTCCAAACTCTTATTTGCCCCAAACTCCGGATAAAACACAATGGAATAGTCAACACGGTTTCCGCCCTTCGCACGGTGCACTTGAACTACTCCGTCAGTACCTATCACCACTTCAAAGTAGCGCGTTTTCTTACAATAATCGCTGGATGAGTGACAATTTCCCCACTTGGAAAGTTCTATATCCAACTCGGACATTTTTGGCTGTGTATTATTGTGTTTCCCTAAATTGTCGTAGTGAAAGCGAGCCACAGCCTCAGATATTGCGGACCCTGCTTGTAATCCTTCCGCAAAGTGGCTACGCTCAATGGCTTGTTTAAAAGAACCGGCACTCATGGCAGACAAAATAGCGACGATAATCACTACTGCCATAAGTTCCATTAAAGTAAATCCCGTTGTCTTACCAAATAACTGTTTCATAAATAACCCCTATATCACAGATATACTATATTATATCCTTTTTTGATGTGGTTTCAAGTAATTTTTAGTTGCAAAATATATAAAAAACCGTTATACTAAAGAGGTAAGGGGATATTTTATGTCAAATAAAAAAGGTTTTACATTAGTTGAATTGATGGCAGTTGCTATCATTGTTGCAATTTTGACGGCTGTTGCGGTGCCGCAATACCGCACGTCTGTACAACGGGCAGAAGCCACGGAAGCCCTCATTAACTTACGCAATGTTTTTGAGTCAGCCGCACGCTACAAAGCACAAAATTCCGCTACTCCCACAAAAGCCGATCAGTTGGATGTTTCCTTCTTTGATTCATTTGATAGTAACGACGGGAAGGCATATATCGGAAATTTTGCCTATACCTTTGCGGCAGATAAAATAACGGCTTGCCGCGTGAGTCCCAGCGATGGACTTGATACCTATTGTTTTAAAATTTATTATAAACACGATACACACGGACGCGGGGCTTTACAATGTAGTTATGCCGCTGCCAATAAAAAATATGCACAGGTTTGTTCCGGCTTTTGTGACAAAAGCAACAAGGATAGCAACCCGTGTTGGATTGATACACCTTAAATATAGTTCTAATCTCAAAAATGCCCGCTTTTATAGCGGGCATTTTTAATGATGTTTTTTCTTATTTTTGTTTCGGAAATTTTTAAAGCGGACTGTTGGGCGTCGTTTTTCTTTTAATTTCCGTTTGCTGATTCCTACCTTGAGTGTACGAAACGGATTTTCTTCCGCTTGTTCTATCACCCTTGCGGCCTGTATTGCCTTATGAAATGTTTTTGGTTTTGTTTCTTTTTTCGGTGGTAAAACGTTCTTTTCTTCTTCTGATTTTTTTACAGGAAGTATTTCTTTGGGTGTTGGCTTTTTCCGCTTGCGTACGGCACTTTCTTCCTGCGCTACAAATTTCGGTTTCGGAAGAGGCGCAATCGTTTTTTGGACCTCTTTTACCGGCGCAGAAAAACAGGTTACTTTACAAATTTCCTGCCATTTTTCTTTATCACAAATAAAAGAAATCGCATTTCCCACACTTCCCGCACGCCCCGTCCGCCCGATACGGTGGATATAATCTTCCGCACTTTGCGGCAAATCGTAGTTAATCACGTGGGCAATATGAGCCACGTCTATCCCGCGCGCCGCCAAATCGGTAGATACCAAAACAGGCACTGTACCACTGCGGAAAAAATCCAATACCTGCCGCCGGCGATTTTGACGCAGTTCTCCGTGAAGAAAATTCACCTTTTGACCGTACCGTTTTAATTCTTTAGCCAGCCGTTCCGCGCCGTGTTTTGTGCGGGTAAAAACGAGTATAGAACCCTTGCGCGTATTTAATTCATGGAGTAACTGCGGCAATTTTTCACGGATATCCACATAGACGATTTCCTGTAATACGCCTTCCGCAGCGGCCGTTACAGAACCGATTTGGACTCGCACCGGATCTTTTAAAAATTCACCGGCTAACTGTTCAATTTCCGAAGGCAACGTGGCGGAAAACAACGCAGTTTGCCGTTCTGCCGGCAACAATTGGGCAATTTTTCGCATTTCTTCAATAAATCCCATATCCAGCATACGGTCAGTTTCGTCCAATACCCAGAAACGCACTTCGGACAAATCAGCCGTTTTGCGGGAAATATGGTCTAGCAATCGGCCGGGTGTGGCAATCAAGACGCGCGGTTTTCGGCGCAAAGCGGCGTATTGTTTGTGGATATTATCCCCCCCGATTAAAAGCGCCGTTTGTAACGTATGTTCTGCATCGGCTAATTTTTGGAGTTCCGTTTCCGTCTGTTGGGCAAGTTCACGCGTAGGCGATAAAATGAGTGCTTTTTCATTGGAATTTTCCGTAAGCCGTACCCATAGCGGCAACAAAAAAGCAAAGGTTTTTCCGGTTCCTGTTTGGGCCGAACCGAGCACATCTTTCTTTTGTAAAAGCGGTACAAGCGCGTTTGCTTGAATCGGTGTGGGCGCAACAATTCCCAAGCGGGCAAGCGACTGTTGTAAAAATAAAGGCAGTATAGAAAAATCTTTCATAAATTATTCCGTTAAGGCACGTTCTATTTCTTCGTTCAGAAAAATCCATCTGTCTTCCGCTTTTTTCAGTTCGTCAGTTACAAAGGCAAGTTCAATACTGCTCGACGAGGAATAGCGCACCAACAATTCATCTTGAAGCGCTTGCTTTTTGGCGGACAATTTGGCAATTTGTTCGTCCAGCGCGCGGATTTCCTTTTTCATAGGTGCTACGCGTGCGCGACGGGCGGCGGCCTCTTTGCGTTGCGCTTCTTTAACCGTCATTTTATCACTTGCCAAATCGTTACGGTCATTATTTTTTAAGAGTTGTGCCTTATAATCTTCCAGATCGCCGCTAAAAGTTTTACACGTACCATGGCGGACGATCCACAAGGTATCACACGTTAATTCTATTACATGTAAATCGTGTGTGATGAGAAGCACGGCTCCTTCGTAATTATTTAACGCCTCAATGAGGGCCTGGCGGGACTGTAAATCCAAGTGGTTGGTCGGTTCGTCCAAAATAAGCAAATGCGGCGCGTCTTTTGTAATAAGAGCCAATAACAAACGCGATTTTTCTCCGCCGGAAAGACTACCGATTAGCGTATCGGATTTATCCTTATTAAGACCAAACGCGCCTAACTGCGCACGAATTTGTGTTTCCGTTGCTAACGGCATTTGCGCGCTCAACATTTCATAAGGAGTTTGTTCTACGTCTAATTCTTCCGTTTGGTGCTGTGAAAAATATGCGATTTTCATTTTTTTGGCAAGCGTCATTTTTCCGCTCATCAAAAGTAAGCGGTGTGATAACACCTTTGCCAAAGTAGATTTACCGTTTCCGTTGGCACCCAGCAAAGCGATACGGTCGTCCGGCTCTATACGTAGGTCCAACTTTTCTAAAACGGGTTTTTCATCATATCCCGCTACACCGTCCTCAATTGTCAAAAGCGAGTTATTTAATCGTTCGGGCGACGGAAATTCAAAATGGCTTTCGGGGTCACGCGGAATAACGGGGGCAGATCCTAATTTTTCAATCATTTTCAGGCGGCTTTGTGCTTGTTTGGCTTTGGTGGCCTTGTAGCGGAAACGATCCACAAATGACTGTAAGTGCGCCACTACCCGTTCATGCTTAGCGGCGGCTAAACGCGCCCCTTCTATGGCGGCGGCGCGAGTCCGTTCGTACGTATCGTAATTGCCGTTATAGAGTTTTAGTTTTCCGTCCTCTATGTGGATGATTTTATCACACAAGCGGTTTAAAATATGGCGGTCATGACTGATGATAAAAACGGTTTTATCAAGCCGCGTCAAATAATTTTCCAGCCACATGGCTGTTTCCAAATCCAGGTGGTTGGTCGGTTCGTCCAGCAACAAACAATTAGACGGTGCATACAAGCACGATGCCACATTAGCGCGCACCTGCCACCCGCCCGAAAATTCTTTTAAAGGGCGCGTAAAATCCTCGTTTACAAACCCAAGTCCGCTCAAAATCGCGCTCGCGCGGGCAGAGGCACTGTGTACGCCTAAAAAATCAAGCCGGTCAAATACTTCCGCCATCCGTTCGCCGGAAATGGCCGGATTTTCCAATTCTTTTTGAAGGGAGGTTACTTCTTTATCGGCCGACAGCACATAATCCAACAGGGCAACCGACGGATCCAGAATATCCTGCGAAACAGAGGCAATCTGTGTTCCGCGGGAAATGGTAATTTTTCCGCCGTCCGGCGAAAACTTTCCTTCTATCAACTTAAACAACGTACTTTTGCCGCACCCGTTTGTGCCGACGAGCCCCACTTTCTGCCCGTCCGCGATTAAGACGGATGTATCGTCAAACAATGTACGTAACCCGAAATGGAAGGAAAGGTTTTCTATATCAATCATATCTATACATATTTTATCAAAAAATGGAGTTGCTTAGACGGAGAAAATGAAAAAAAGTTATTTTCTTTTTTTGCGTTTCCCTATACAATTTTGACAATTTTTTAAATTTGATAAAATAATAGAACTATGAACCGCACGATATTAGCGCTCGATTTTTACGGCCGCGGCATTACCGCGGCGTTCGCATCCATAGATGAAAACACCGATACCTTGCGTATCCGCAAGATTGTACGCAAGGAATGTGTTTCGCTGTCGGATGCTTTCGTGCTGGATTTGGAGGGTGCTATTCGGGAAGTAAATGAGCTGATTGCTCCGTTACTTGCGCAGGCAGAAAATCCCCCTTCTGTAATTGCGGGTTTGCGCGGCCGGTTTTTAACGTTTCAGCACCGCCACGGTTTTGCCACCGTCATGTCGCGCAAGCACATTGTACATGATGCGGAAATAGAAGAAGCCCTCAAAGATTCTATCCCTTCCAATCTGGATGAATCGTTAGAAGTATTGGACACGTTGCCGTTATCCTATAATTTGGACGATTCCGAAGGTATCATCAATCCGTTAGGGCTTTCGGGTGTTATTTTAGATGCCGAAACATTTGTAACATTTGCCCAACGGTCCCATCTTAAAAACATAAAAACAGTTTTATCTGCTTGCGGATGCGAAGATGCGTTTGTGATAGCAACTTCCGTTGCTATCGGGGAAAATATGCTGGAAGCCGCCGAGCAAAAAGGCAATACGCTTGTATTGGATATCGGAGAGAAAAACACCTCCGCGCTACTTTACCAAAAAGGATCTCTTTTAGAAGGTTGGGAAATTGGCAAGGGGCTCAACGTACTAATCGCCAATGCCGCTAAAGTATTACAAAATGATGAAGAAACCACTTGGCAGGTATTATGCGCCAACGAACCGGGCACAGACCCTTATACAGATGAGTTATGGGAAGATGCTTCCGCGGAATTATTAAAAACGCTCAAAAGTGAATTTTTACAATCACTTCCCTATTTAAACCACGCGCCCACACATATTTTGTTAAGCGGAAATGCCACAAACGGAATTGTATTAGACCAGATTAAAAACATCTTTAACTGTAAAAAGGTAAAAGTAGCCGTTTGCTCTAATGTAATTGCCGATTGCCGCACCAACTTGCCCGAATATAACGGGGCGTTGTCGCTACTCTTTCATACGTTGTCCAGAGACGGGCACTCCGAGGAAAGCGCTCACCCGGAAGAAGAAGGTATTTTAAAAGGGTTCCTTTCCAAATTCGGACTTGGAAGTTTGTTTTAAGGTTCGATTACCGCAGTAAAAAACCCCGCGTAAAGCGGGGTTTTTTATATCAAAGAAACTTATTCTTCTTCCTCTGCTTCTTCGGCGCGTTCGGTGCGCTTTCTTAACAGATGCGATAATATCTTTTTGCGTAAACGCAAGGATTTAGGCGTAATTTCCACCAATTCGTCCGGCGCAATATATTCCACCGCCTGTTCCAAACTCATTTCGCGCGGCGGCGTTAATACATAGGATTCATCACTTGCTTTACTGCGCATATTGCTTAAATGTTTGGCTTTACAGGGATTCACTACCAAGTCGTTAGAGCGTGAATTTTGCCCCACGATTTGCCCCGCATATACTTTTTCGCCCGGTCCTAAAAACAACTCGCCGTTGTTTTCTAGCGCATACAAAGCATAAGGGGTTGTCTCGCCGTCCTCTTTGGCGATTAATACGCCGTTGCGGCGCAAGTCGGCCAAATCGGCTTTGGGATAATAGCCCTTAAAACTGTGGTGCATAATACCCGTACCGCGCGTGTTGGTCAAAAATTCGTTTTTGAATCCGATTAAAGCGCGCGACGGAATCAAATATTCCAACCGCAAGCGGTCCTCGCCTTCGGATACCATATCTTCCATTTTCGCGGCCCGTGTGCCAAGCATGGTAAACACCGCGCCCTGATATTCCGATTTAATATCCAGCACCAGCGCTTCCATCGGTTCTAAAATTTGTCCGTTTTCCTCTTTATAAATAACTTCGGGAGACGATACCGCAAGTTCAAACCCCTCGCGGCGCATATTTTCAATTAAAATCGTCAGGTGAAGTTCTCCGCGGCCATATACTTTGAATTTGCCTTCGCCTTCCAACTGTTCCACCTTTAAACCGACGTTCGTTTGGGCTTCTTTTTCCAAACGGTTTTTCAAGTGGCGGCTGGTAACGAATTTACCTTCGCGGCCGGAGAACGGACTGTCGTTTACCAAAAAATCCATAGACATAGTCGGCGCGTCAATCGTAAGCGGCGGTAACGGTTTTAACGCGTCCGGACGGCAAATCGTATCGCCAACGTCCACGCCTTCCAATCCGGCAATAGAAACAATGTCCCCCGCTGTCGCACTTTCCACTTCCACTTTACCAAGTCCCAAAAAGCGTTCAATTTTTGCGGCCTTGGCGGTCGTGCTTGTTCCGTCGGGATGGATGAGGGAAACGGTCTGGCCTTTTTGGATATTTCCCGCCAAAATACGTCCGATACCCACATGACCCAAAAAGTTGTTGTAATCCAGCATTGTTACCTGCATCTGAAGCGGCGCATTCGGTTCGGCTTGCGGCGCGGGAACGTGCGACAAAATAGTATCCAAAATCGGCGCGATATCTTTGCCTTGCTCTTCCATTTTCATGCTGGCCCAACCTGCACGGCCGGAAGCATAAATAATCGGAAAATCCAACTGTTCGTCGCTCGCGCCTAACTCCATAAACAAGTTAAATACCTCATCTACCACCTCGCTAGGGCGGATATGTTCGCGATCCATTTTATTGATAACCACAATCGGACGCAACCCCAAAGCAAGTGCTTTACGCAACACGAAACGTGTTTGCGGCATAGGTCCTTCCACCGCATCCACCATCAGGACGGCCCCGTCCACCATACGCAGCACGCGCTCCACTTCACTACCGAAATCGGCGTGTCCGGGAGTATCTACAATGTTGATGGTATGGCCTTTGTAACCGATAGAGGTACATTTGGCTAAAATGGTAATACCGCGTTCTCTTTCCAACGGATTAGAATCTAAAACGGTATCTTGCGCTTGGTCTTCTTTTACTTTAAACTCGCCTGCGAATTTTAAGAGGGCATCTACTACAGTGGTCTTTCCGTGGTCAACGTGCGCGATAATGGCTACGTTGCGTACATCCTGACGGGTATTATTCATATTCCTTCCTGATTTCACAAAATATCCCGCTTACGCGGGTCATATATATATTTTAGTATTTTTTGAGGAGATTTAAAACTTTTCTGCGAAATAATAATTTTTTATAATAGATATATGGCAGAACTGTTACAAATGGTTGTAGTATTAACCGTACTTTATGTGTTTTACTCCGTTACGGTCAAAAAGTGGAATTATTCCACCGAGGCGCAACGCAAGGAACGCCGCACCTTGTTAAAAGAACGCGGACTTAGCAACACCTTCTATTTTATTAACGATAAAACACTTTTCTTCCTCAATGCGGTCAGCGGCGGGTTATTTACTTTTTTCTGGTTATTCCGCCAATGGAAAGCCGTTAAACTGGGTTTTAAACGTACGAGCGGTCTTCCTTTAAAACACGGGCCTTTTATCCGCACGATTTTCGGTTTATGGACGTTTTTCTCGCTCAATGCGCTCATCAACCGCACCTGTGAATATATGCACAAAAGAACCGCCCTTCCGCCGATTGTATGGGGTTCGATGTGGTTAGGCGGTTTGGCCTTAATCATTGTCAGTAAAGATGTTTTAGGAAAAGTTTGCGGATATTTGCTGTGGTGCTACGCGCCCTGCGCTTTACAAAAACGCTTAAACGTACTCCCTGCCCAACCGCTCAGCCCGCGCCCCAAAATGATAGAGGCATTTATGGCGACAGTCGGTCTAATGCTGGTAGCCGCCGGATACGTGCTTATTCAAACGAAGTTTCGCTAGCAGCCGCCCTTTTAGCCAGCTTTTTTTCATGGCGGTAAGCACGTGCATCTTCCACCCTGGAAAAGAGCGGAGCCCCTTTTTGTGAGGCAAAACTTAAGGTATAATCATGCGGTTCCCAATAAACGTTTCCGTCTATTTCTTCCCAAGGAGAAGTCGCATTGGGCGGCAAATCCTTCGCTGAAAAATAAATATAAAGCCCCGCATGAAACGCATTAAAAATCTGAGTGCCTTCCTTTGAATTTCTGGCAAAGACAGCCCATTGTTTTCCGTCGTTGGAAATCATAATTGTATAATTGCTATCCAATGCGTCCGCAGGGGACATCCCCTCTTTTATAATCCGATTGGGAAGCGGCAATTTTTTAGTTGCTTTAGGCGCAATATACGTTGTTCCCATGATTACGCCGGAAGTGGAACGGTGATCAAAAACTTTCGCTTCAACTCCCTGAAAATTAACTATTTTTGAATCCGAAACTTCAAACGGAATACGCTCGTTTCGGCTTTGTTGTGCCCAAAGAGCTTTTTGCGAGTAGCGAAGGGATATAAATTTTGTTTCGGCCAAGTCAAGGATCAAGACATCTTTCGGCCGTCTTTCGTTTCCCGCCACGGTGATAACTAAAAATCCGTTCTTTTTCTCAAAGGCCTGCGCCAACGCATTTTCTAATGCTTTATCGGCATATACTGGATTTTGTACCGGTTGGCTAAAAAGCGCAAACACATCATTTAATTCCGTTATAAACTGTCCTCCAAATAGCGACCTTTCGCCGTAGGCACCATCCAATACACTTTCGTAAACGGTTAAAGAACGCTTGGACATAGGCAACCCGTTCCACATTTGCGGAAAGTCACGATAGTACATCGGAAAATCCGTATATTTTTTATCCGATCGTCGCACCCACGCGCTGATTTTTTCGCGCAATACATCATTTTTTAAAAATTGGGTACGGTCCCGCCATTTATGATACTTTAAATACGAGTAAGTGCCGATTTCCGAGTTCCCGACCCCTTTGGCCCACTCATCTTGTAGGGCTTGATTGGATGACATATAGTGTGTAACAACCCCCGCACGAAGACTTTTCGGAGAAATAGGAGCAAAGGCCTCATACCCGGTCCTTCCTACTGCGCCTGCCATAATTTTCGGTGCGGATTTTCCCCCTGCCTCTATAACATCCTTTATGAGTTGTCCTTCTGCGAAGGCATAAACGGACAAGGAAACAAAAGCCAATACCAAAAAGAAAGATTTATACGTTTTCATACTTAAATTTTAGCAAAAACAAGTAAAAATATCCCCGGAATAAATACCTATTTTGTTTCTGGGTCTTTTGGGTACTTGAGGATGAAATCTTTTGGTAAACGTCCGCTTAAAAAAGTAAAGCAGAAAAACAAATTCGTTTTTCTGCTTTACCTTAAATCACAACGCCGTAACGATTATTTCGCTTCGGCTACGGCTACTGCTACGGCTACGGTCGCCCCTACCATCGGGTTGTTCCCCATGCCGATTAAACCCATCATTTCCACGTGGGCGGGAACGGAGGACGAACCGGCGAATTGGGCGTCGCTGTGCATACGTCCCATGGTGTCGGTCATACCGTAAGAGGCAGGGCCGGCCGCCATATTATCGGGGTGTAAGGTTCTGCCCGTACCGCCGCCGGACGCAACGGAGAAGTATTTTTTACCGTTTTCGGTGGCCCATTTCTTATAGGTACCGGCTACGGGGTGCTGAAAGCGCGTCGGGTTGGTGGAGTTACCGGTAATGGAAACATCCACACCTTCGTGGCGCATAATGGCTACGCCTTCGTTGACGTCGTCGGCACCATAGCATTTTACTTTGGCGCGGTCTCCGTCGGAATAAGCGGTTTCGCTCAAAATATTGAGTTTGCCCGTTTTATAATCGTAAGAGGTTTCCACAGACGTAAACCCGTTAATGCGGGAAATAATGTGGGAAGCATCTTTACCTAAACCGTTCAAAATTACGCGCAAGGGTTCTTTGCGTACTTTGTTGGCGGTGCGGGCGATACCGATAGCCCCTTCCGCCGCGGCGAAACTTTCGTGTCCGGCTAAAAAGCAGAAACATTTTGTTTCTTCGGACAAGAGCATCGCGCCCAAGTTACCATGCCCCAAACCGACGGCACGCTGATCGGCCACGGAACCGGGAATACAAAAACTTTGTAAACCGACACCGATTTTTTCAGCCGCTTCGGCCGCTGTTTTTACACCGCTCTTAAAAGCGATAGCCGCACCGACGGTGTAAGCCCATACGGCGTTTTCAAAAGCGATCGGTTGAATGCCTTTTACAATGGCTTCCACATCCACGCCTTTTTTGGTACAAATTTCTTTTGCTTCTTCCAAAGAGGCGATTCCGTATTCTTTGAGTACGGAGTTAATTTTTTCAATTCTTCTTTCGTATCCTTCAAACGTTACCATAATTTTATCTCCTTGGATTATTCCTTGCGGGGGTCAATTTTCTTGACGGCTTCGTCAAAACGTCCGTATTTGTTGACGTTCTTTTCAAAGGCCACTTTCGGATCTTCGCCTTTTTTGATAGCGTCCATCATTTTACCCAAGTTGACAAACTGGTAACCGATGATTTCGTTGTTTTTATCCAAACCGATTTTAAGTACATAACCTTCCGCCATTTCCAAATAGCGCGGGCCTTTGGCTTCGGTGCCGTACATGGTACCTACTTGGCTGCGGTGGCCTTTACCTAAATCTTCCATACCGGCACCAATGGGGAGTCCGTCGTCGGAGAAAGCACTTTGCGTGCGTCCGTAAACGATTTGTAAGAAAAGTTCGCGCATGGCGGTATTGATGGCATCACAAACGAGGTCGGAATTTAACGCCTCTAAAATGGTTTTGCCGGGCAAAATTTCAGCCGCCATAGCCGCAGAGTGCGTCATACCGGAGCAGCCGAGCGTTTCCACCAATGCTTCTTTGATAACGCCGTTTTTCACATTGAGCGTTAATTTACAGGCACCCTGTTGAGGGGCACACCAGCCGACACCGTGCGTAAGACCGCTAATGTCGGTAATTTGTTTGGCTTTGACCCATTTTCCTTCTTCGGGAATCGGGGCGGGTTCGTGCTTTGCGCCTTTACAGACACAACACATGGCTTGTACTTCAGGGGTACATTTTTCGCAACTCATGTAAATCTCCTATCTAAAATTAAATCTTACCTCTATATTTTAGCAAAAAATAGGAGTTAAAAAAACAGTTTAATGAAGTGTTTTTATATTAGTTTTCCCGCTTATTGTTTACCGTTGCCGCCCGCAAGACGCGCAGAAATAAAAAAACCCTCTCAAAACGAGAGGGTTTTTTGAAAGTAAACATCACTATTTGTGCGACCAAATAATTCTGTCGGCACCTGTGAAGGGGTGTGTTAACCCTGAGGAAACTTCACTCGTAATGGATGACTTCGGTCGGTCCATATAACCGAGAGCAACGGCTTGCTTAAAGAAGTTTTCGCATTTAAATTCTCCTTTTTTCTCACCGGTATTATATTCCAAACACTCCTCGTATAAAACTTGTACCTGTTTTTTCTCGTCCGGAGTTATCGGAGCAATCGCTAAATTCTCCCACGCTTTCCACGTACTGTTTGAGGTGGCTTCGCAAAGCAGGCGGACCGTCCAGTAGTAAGGATAAGAACTATTTTCCTTCTTTGTGGTTAAGATATTATCCCACCACAACCGTTTAATATCATAGAAAACATCCGTCCGCGCCTTTGCTTGGATACTCGCTTTGTTTTTATCGTATATTTCCTTGTAGATTCTGTTTACTTCATTCACAAAGTAAGCGGGCGTATCAGAAACATCAAACTTAGCATTGGCATATTTATACGGATCTTTTACCCCTATGGCAGTAGCCAACGCAACCGTATCGTACAGCTTGTCCCCTTGAATTTCCGTCAAATCCACCTTGTTAAACAATCCTTGCCCGTCCTGCCACAGGAAAAGCATCGTGTCTTCCAACCGTTCCGCCAAGGCAGAATCTTTGTACAGTTGGAAAAAAGAAGCATAATTGCCTTTATTTACATTTATAGGATCTTCCGTGTAGAGCGTTTATAATACTCACTAAATCCGTAGTAGAGGGCTTTTTCCGGCACGACAACATTTAAGTCGGTCTGCTCGTTAAATATATCCGCCGAATTTTGTTCGGAAACTTCTTGAACATATACGCGCGGCGTTTCCTGCTTGACCGGATACACAAAAGATTTAAATTTCGGCAAAAACTCCTTACGCTGGCAACGCTTCGGAAATTTAGACTTCGCAACCTTAGAACCCTCTTTCGGGCACAACTCAACCCCGCCGAGCAAGTCATCTACTTCTTTTGCTTTGACGGCAGCAGATTTATTGGATTGTAAAATAGTAAGCACTTCATTGTTTAACTTCAGTTGCGCCTGTTTGGAACCGACGTGATTATTATACATCGGGAATTTATCCAAGGCGGTTTGTGCAAACACGGCCGGCGTTACAAATAACGCGGCGAACAGCACAACGCTGCGATTCATCCATTTTTTCATAGTTTCTCCTTTCACTAAATAATCCATACAAATTTCCTTTATTTTATACTATAAAAATTTGTTCTTCTTAAACAAGAGCCAAAAGACCTATTTTGTGAATAGGTCTTTTTTGATATTTTTCTAGGTTCTCCGTTTTGCCTTTCTTTCAGATGTGCTACAATAAATATTATGGTAACGCTTGATAAAAACAAACTTCCGTCCGTTACGTTCGCGTGCGGCCCCGCACAGGGACTCAAAACTGTGCGCGAAAGTATTTTGGCAAAAACGTGCTTTGAACGCAGCCACCGCGCGGCGGATATGTCTTTTGACGGACTTTATAAAGAAACGGAAGACCGTTTACGCGATTTGTTAACTATCCCCAACGATTATACGGTATTGTTTTTTCCGGGCGGTGCAACGGCGGCCATGGAAGCCGTGTTGTGGAGTCTGACGGACGGTAAAATCAGCGGCATACAAATGGGGGCTTTTAGCAATTTGTGGTGCGACACGTTGGCAAGCCGCGCACCGAGCAGAGAACAAGATTTTTGGTGTACGGAGTTAATCCCCAACAAACTGCCGGATTTAAGCGCAAGTTTGGTACTTTTGACCCCAAATGAAACGTCCACCGGAGTACAACTGCCGGACGCATTTTTGGAAGAAACGTGGAACGGCAGAAGTGACGATACGCTTATCGCATGGGATACGACTTCCTGTGCGGGCGGACGCGTTTTGCCGCCTGAAATGTACGACGTACAATTATTCGGCCTACAAAAGTGTTTCGCTTGCGGCGGCGGTACATGCGTGCTGATTTTAAGCCCCAAAGCCGTTGCGCGTGCCAACAAAATGACCCGCCAGCGGACGATTCCCTATTTTTTGGATTTATCTTCCGCAATTTCGTTCGCCGCGAAAAAACACCAACCCTTAAATACCCCCTCCACTACCAATATTTGGATGTGTAACGAAGCATGTAAATTCATCCAAACACACGGCGGTATTTCGGCGATGGAAAATCTGTGCCGCGCACATGCGGATTATTTGGTAAACTGGGCCGAAAAATCGGGCTGGTGTAAACCGCTGGTGGAGGACGCACGTTTCCGTTCGTTTACTACGCTTACGCTTCAAATTACCGATCCGCAAATTACGGACACGCAAATAAACGACGCTCTTTTCCAAACGGGGTTTCCCCATCTCAAAGACGGACTCAAAAAATACCGCACGCTGAAACAAAATTCGCTGCGTGTGGCGTGTTTTCCGTTTGTAGATACCGACGGTGTGGAAGAATATAAAAAATTAACCGACGCGTTGGATGAAATTGCGCGTCAGTTAAAAAAATAGGACGTCAATAACTATTCTTCTTCTTTTTGAATATATCCGAATTTTTCCAAAAGGGCGGTACTGTTACGCCAATTCGGCGACACCGCCACGTTTAATTCCACACGGTATTTTTTACCCAAAAATTCTTCAATGCGCTTTTGTGCGCGTTCGCGCAGTTTGGCAATGGACGTACCGCCCTTACCGATTAAAATCGGCTTTTGGCTTTCGCGCTCCACGTGGATTTTGGCGCGGATAAAATTTTTGTTTCCCAAATCTTCGGTAAACTTTTCAATTTCCACGTAGGTGCTGTACGGAATTTCTTTTTGATAAAGCAAAAAAATCTGTTCGCGGATAAATTCTGCGGCGTAAAAACGCTCAAAGCGGTCCGTCCATTGACCCTTCGGGAAATACGCAGGCGACACGGGCAACGCTTCCGCTACTGCCGAAATAAGTTCTTTTGTACCCACGCCCTTGGCGGCAGAAATACGAAACGTTTGTTGTACGTTTAATTCTTTTTTGACACGTTTTTCAAGCGCGTCCGCTGCGGACGTATCTTTTAAAAGATCTATTTTATTTAGGACGAGAAAAACAGGACAAAATACTTTTTTCAATTTTTCTACCAGTTTTTCGTTTTGCGAAAAATCCGCCGTAACATCTACCAAAAACAAAACAACGTCGGCCTCTTCGTTGACGGCGCGGTTGACACAGTCGGACATGGTTTGTTGTAACTTATACTGCGGTTTCAAAAAACCGGGCGTATCTACAAACACAATTTGATAATTTTCCCCCTCGCTGATTGCCAAAATATTTTGGCGCGTGGTTTGGGGTTTATGGGTAACGGCGGACAAAAGTCCTCCCGCAAGGTTGTTAAGCAGGGTGGATTTGCCCGCGTTGGGAAGTCCGGCAAGTACGGCAAAACCGCTTTTGAAATTTTTATCGTCCATACAAGTATTGTACTTATTTTTTCTCTTAAAGTGTTATACTAATAGTATGAGGAAACTTTGGTGGATTTTTTTGCTTGCTATGCCGCTTCACGCCGCCTCGTTGGAAGAATCGGACTTGATAGACGTGGAAACCGTACCGAATTTGAACGTTTTTGTTTCGTTGCGTTACGCAACGCCCAACAATTTTACGGGAAAGGTAATTTACGATTCTTACAAATGTTACCTTCATAAAGAAGCCGTCGCGGGGCTTAAAAAAGCCGTCCGTCTTGCCTCCGCCGAAAAAGAACCGTTTACATTTTGTTTATGGGATTGCTACCGTCCGCGGGATGCGCAACAAAAATTGTGGGACGTTGTTCCCAACCCGAGTTATGTGGCTCCGCCCAAAAGAGGGTCACGCCATAACCGCGGCATGGCCGTTGATTTAACGCCGTGTGATTTAAACGGCAATCCGTTGGAAATGCCGACGGATTTTGACACTTTTACCGCCCGTGCCCACATGGATTATTACGAACCGGATTTGCCCGCGCCCGTTCTTCAGCGGCGCGAAAAACTCAAAGAAATTATGAAGGCGGCCGGTTTTACCTACACGCGCACCGAGTGGTGGCATTTTGACAAAACAGGTTGGAAAAACAAACCGCTGTTAAACATCCCGATTCCCCAGTAAAAAAGCCGCAAAGAAAAATCCTTGCGGCTTTTATTATTTCTTCAAAAACAACTATTTTTGGCGGTGTAAATTGATAAAGGCCGCGGCTTCTATCCCCGCTTTGGCTCCTGCGCCCGCGGCGATAATGGCCTGCCGGAAATATTTTTCCGCACAGTCGCCCGCGGCAAAAATACCGTCAATCGTGGTATGTGTTTTTTCGTCGGTAAGCACAAGCCCACGGTCCGAAAGTGCCACAAGAGAATCTTTCAAAAACGCCGTCTGCGGATCTGCCCCGATGGCCACAAACACGCCGGAACACGCAATATCGGTTTCCTCGTTTGTTTGTACGTTTTTCACGCGGATCCCTTCCAGCATATCCGTTCCCAATAATTTAACGGGCACGCTGTTAAGCACCAATTTGATGTTGGGCGTTTTTTTCACTTGGTCCACGGTTACTTGGTCAGCGCGGAACGCGTCGCGGCGGTGAATTAAATTTACTTCCGGGCAAAATTGCGATAAGAAAAGCGCATCTTCAAACGCCGTATTTCCGCCGCCGATCACGCACACTTTTTTGCCGCGCATAAAAAACCCGTCGCACGTCGCACAGGCCGAAAGTCCTTTTCCCTTAAATTGTTCGTCTTCTTTAAGCCCCAGCCAGCGCGCTTTGGCGCCTGTCGCGATAATAACGGCCGTTGCCTTATACTGTGTGCCGCCCGAAGTGGTCAGCAAAAAGGGCGATTTTTCCCCTTCCACTTTTACAATTTCATCTGTTGAAAATTTCACTCCCAACCGTTTACATTGTTTATGAATATTGTCCATCAGCTCAAATCCGCCGACGGGATTTACAAAGCCCGCGTAATTTTCCAGCTCGCTGGTTTGTAACAACTGTCCGCCTGGTACCGCGCCGCCCGCGATAATCGGTTTTATCCCCGCGCGCGCCGCATAAATTGCCGCGCTACATCCCGCAGGCCCCGCGCCGATAATCAGTAAATCGGTTTCTTTCATCATTTCATAAACTCCTTTAGTAATTTTTCAACAAATTCCACCGGAAACCCCACCACATTTGTTTTACTGCCCACAATGCGTTCAATAAACGGGTCTTCTTCGTCCTGTACGGCATACGCACCGGCTTTATCCATGTGTTTGCCGGCCAAGTGTTCCAGTTCTTCTTCGGAAAGGTTGCGCGCTTTACATTTTGAAACATCATGTCCGTACATCATTTTCTGTTGCGCTAAACACAACACACATACGCCCGTATAAACACTTTGCCAACTGTTATTCAGTTTACGCAAAATGCGTTTGGCGTCTTTCAAATTTTTCGGTTTTCCGATGATTTCCCCTTTACAAAAAACAAGTGTATCCGCGCCGATTACCACCGCCTGCGGATATTTGCGTGCCACATCAAACGCCTTTTGAACGGCCAGTTCCGTTACGCGCGCGGAAGGCCGTTTTTTCGTGCTTTTTTCCGCACATTGGGAAGGGATAATTTCAAACGTAATCCCCATTTTCTTTAATAACTCAATACGCCGCGGCGATTTGGAAGCAAGTACAATCATACTTATTTTTTATTTTCCCGTTTCTTTTTCAAATATTCGTTTAGCATAGAAATACCGAAAAACGTAGCCAGTGTAAAAAAAGCAACCAACATTCCGAGCAAGGACCCTCTGCGTGTGTAACGGGTTTTTGTAATCCACGCAATCGTTTCCGGCGAGCAAAATTTCTCAAGAATTACCCACCGCAACAAAACGTAGTAAAAAATTCCGAGCCCGGTAAGTCCGCCCAAATACCACCACTCCTTACGGGAAAGAGGAGACGGGTTGTTTTTTTTCTCTTTTTTCATGCGTTATTTGCGGACGAATTTAGCAATAATAATATACCCCACAATCAGCCCAATAACGCCGCAAACGGTAACGCTCATGGAAATCGGATGAATCCCCACGCTGTACACGCGCGTTAAAGCACCGCCAACCTGACCGCCTAACATATCGGCTAATTTCTCAAATCCCAGGCCGATCAGCCCGCCTACGATAAATGTGAGTACACCGAAAACAATTCCTCTCATAAAAACTCCTTTTATAGTTATAATTATTGTATCTTTTTTAACGGGGATTAGCACGTTTTTTCGTAGAAAAGCCCCCCGTCAAACCCACCAAGACAAAAATTTGTGTATTAAAGTAAATTTTGATATAATATGTCAAGGGATTTTTTTATGCGCGACGCGATTTTAGAGCGAAATTTACAAACCGTTAAAGCGAAAGTAACCCAAGCGTGTAAAAAAACAGGCCGTAACCCCGCCGAAGTAACACTGATGGCTGTAACAAAGTACGCAGCGGACAGAGACGTACTCTCCCTTGCGGAAAAGGGATTACTGACGGATATTGGGGAATCACGCGTACAACAAGCGTGGAAACGGTGGAAGGAAAATCCCGCTTTTGCCCGTTTTACGGTAACAAAGCATTTTATCGGGCATTTACAAAAAAATAAAGCGGCCAAAGCCGCAGCTCTTTTTGATTTTATAGATTCGCTGGATAGTTTTGAAACAGCACAGGCGCTTTCCAAGCATGTTCCGGCCGGAAAAGTTTTACGAGTGCTTGTACAAGTAAAACTAACCGCGCGCGAAACGCAAACGGGTTTACCGTTACCGCAGGCGCGTGCGTTAGCCGAGCAGTTAAAAACGGCTTGTTTACCCGGTTTACAGGTATGCGGATATATGGGTATTGCGCCGCAGAACGCACAAGAGGAAGAACTCCGCCGCTTGTTTCGGGCGGTAAAAGAGGCCTTTGAGGAAGATTTTTCTTCCGTACCAAAGCGGTATTTATCCCTTGGCATGAGCCACGATTTTGTAACGGCGGTGGAAGAAGGTTCCACTTTAATTCGGGTAGGTAGCGGATTATTTGCCATCAATTTGGAGGAAGTATGATTATTAAGGTTCGTTTAATCCCCGGCGCACAACGCAACGAAGTCATCAGCCGTATCGGCAGCGTACTGCGCGTAAAAATAAAAAACAAAAAAGTAGATGATGATGCCGCCAATACCATAATGAAAACGTTTTTAGCGGATTTTTTTAATGTATCCAAAGAAAGCGTAATTCTAGTAAAAGGTGCCAAAGGGAAGGAAAAAACCATTGAAGTACGCGACAAGAGCGAAGAAGAATTGCGCAAAATAATGGACTCTATCCCGTAGAAAACATTTAAACCGATAAAAACTCCCCGTCTTTTAACGGGGAGTTTTTACTCTGTCTTTTTTCTCATTACGCTTAATAACTGCGCATAAAAAACCCCTTCTTTGATCTTCCAAAGAAAGGGTTTTTAAACAATCCAAACAAATTAGAACCGTACACCTGCGCGCAAACCGTATTCCTTTGTCACATGATTCGGGATCCAGTTGCGTAAATACCACAATGCGTTACCCTCCGGAGTAGATTTACTATACATTACTGCCTCTCCATCACCAACACTCTTCCAATAGTTGTAGAATGGTTCCACAAACACGCTTACGTATTTATAACCGATTTCCGCACGCGCATTAAGCCGAAACCCCCACCCGTGTTGCGTGGCTTGCGGATTATGTCTTTTGTCATAGTCTCTGCCACCAAAAGTAAGCGGCGGAGGCGGAAGCGCCTTAGCATCCATCGTATAGGAGCCGTGTATGACGCCGTCAAATTCTCCACCTACTTTGAGTTGGACTCTGTCCGTCGGCTTAAACGAAAAATTCATCCCCAACGGAACGTAGAACTGTTTCATTTTGCTCCAATCTGAAGGCACGAAATAGAGAGTATCCAATCCCATGAACCAAACAGTCGGTCTCGTGGTAACTTGGTGGTACCCCAAACCCATATACGGGGTTAATTCCCATAATCCGCCTCCAAATTGATAGGCCTGTCCGGCTAAAAATCGGAAATCATATTCACGCACCTTCACATCTTTTATAGAACCCGGCATCGCAAAATCTTGTGGATACCCCATAAATGCATTTGTCTGATCCACTTTTCCGGAAAGATATTCTCCTTCTAACTTAATAAAAACATCATCTTCCAAATCAAAGTACTCCTTCATGATGTTATGGCGCGTATAACTTATCTTAAAACCCGATAAATCTCCTTTTTGTTTAACAGCCGTCTTGTTCCCACTGAACCAATCCGTCAATTTCGGCATCTTAAAAGAGTAATGAGATCGTATAATAGATACATCTAAATCATTATCACTTCCCAATGCGGCAAGCGGCAACGCAATAAAGGAAAACAGAAACAAACTAACTAATTTTTTCATCAAAACCTCCATATAATTTAACCCACATAATAAATATCTTATATTTTCTGCTATCAAAAAGCAATACCGATTCTTAAAAACCGGTATTGCCTTTATAATACGCTATTTTAGCAGATTCGTTAAACTAAACGTAGCGACTTCTTCCTTCATTTTCGCAATTACTTCGTCCACCGAGAGAGGTTGCGTATTGGACCCGTCTTTGAGGCGCACGGTAAGTGTACCGTCTGCAACTTCCTTCTTACCGATAATGGCGGTATAGGCAATACGCTGCATGTGCGCTTCGCGGATTTTTAGCCCCAATTTTTCGGGGCGGATATCCAACTCCACGCGTAATCCCGCCTCGCGCATTTTTTGAGCCACTTCTTTGGCAAACGGAATTTGGTCATCCGTCAGCGTTAAAAGTTTCATCTGAACGGGGGCAAGCCACAACGGGAACCACCCCGCATAATGTTCAATGAGAACCCCCGTAAAGCGTTCAATACTGCCGAACATGGCGCGGTGTACCATAATGGGACGTTTGCGTCCTTCGGGGGCCACAAATTCCAAATCAAAGCGGTTCGGCAAATTGAAATCAAACTGAATCGTAGATAACTGCCACAAACGACCGATAGCGTCCATTACCTTAATATCAATTTTCGGCCCGTAGAAGGCGGCTTCTCCGGCGTGGGTGGTGTAAGGAATATTGTTTTCCTCCAGCACTTTTTTAAGCGCACTTTCGGCCCGTTCCCAATCGGCTACGTCGCCGGTGAAATGTTCCGGATGTTCCGGATCGCGCGTGGAAAGTTCCACGGCGTATTTTTCAAAGCCGAACGTCTTAAAAATATGCATGGCATATTCAAAGGCCTGTTTCACTTCGTCTTCCACCTGTTCGGGCGTACAGAAAATGTGCGCATCATCCTGTGTAAAACCGCGCACGCGCAACAACCCGTGTAACGCGCCGGAACGTTCGTAGCGGTAAACCGTACCGAGTTCGCTAAAGCGCAACGGCAAATCGCGGTAAGAGCGCAAGTGCGTTTTGTAAATTTCCACGTGGAAGGGGCAGTTCATGGGTTTAATTTGGTATTTTTCCTCGTCAATGTCCATAGGTTTGAACATACTGTCGGAATAAAACCCTGCGTGCCCGCTGATTTCAAACAAGTGGTAGCGCGCAATATGCGGGCTGACCACCAAATCGTAACCGCGTTTTAAGTTTTGGTCTTTAATCCAATCTTCCAAAATTTTACGAAGCATACCGCCCTTGGGGTGCATCAAAATGAGTCCCGGGCCGATATTGTCGTTAATGCTGAACAAATCCAACTCCGGCCCTAATTTGCGGTGGTCGCGCTTGGCGGCTTCTTCCTGTTGTTTGATATAAGCATTGAGTTCGTCCTTATTATCAAAACACAAACCGTAAATGCGCTGGAGCATAGGGCGTTTTTCATCCCCGCGCCAATAAGCACCGGCGATAGCGGTCAATTTAAAACTGTTTACTTTACCCGTATGTTCTACGTGCGGGCCGCGGCATAAATCGGCATAATCGCCATTTATATAGACGGTGATTTGTCCGTCCTCTAATTCTTCCAATAATTCCAATTTATAGGTTTCGCCGCGTTTGGTGAAAAATTCTTTGGCTTCGGCTTTGGAAAGTTCTTTGCGTTCAAACGGTTGTTTGGCCTTAATGATTTCCTTCATTTTTGCTTCAATGGCTTTCAAATCTTCGGGCGTAAACTGTTTGGGGCAATCAAAATCGTAATAAAAACCGTTTTCAATGGCCGGGCCGATACCGAGTTTTGTACCGGGGAATAACTGCTGTACCGCTTGCGCCATGACGTGGGCGCAGGAGTGGCGTTTGGTTTGTAAGTCTTGGTTTTCCATATTTTTTGCGCTATGGAGTTGCCGGCCACAACGACCGGACCAACATCCAAAGGTCCTTTTAATAAGATATAATAATTATATCAAATTGATAGGACATCCCATGAAACGATTTTTTTCCCTTTTTCAAAACGATTGGCAGTTGCTTTTATTATTTTCCGTTCCCGCTTTGCTGATTACCGCCTTCGGGCTTGTACAACTTAATATGTGCGCGGGCGGTGTTTTTATATCGGCCGAAATTGCCAAACTCGTTTGCGAATTTTTATGTTTGGGGATTTTTTTATCAGTCCTTCAGTTAATCGGAATCAAAAACAAGTGGCTTGTCGGCACCGTTATGTTCTTTTATTATGTAACGCTGACGGCAGACCTTGTATTATTATGGTATTTTAAGGAACGTTTCGGCGCAAAATACGTGGACACCCTTCAAGGCGGCGATTATAATTTTATGACCGATTGGCGGGTACTTTCTTATTTTGCGGTCGTGTTTGTTTTCTCGGTGTTTACCGCCAAAAAATGGTTTGTTCCGGCCGCGCGCAAAACGGCTTTCGGGCGGCTTCTTCTTTGCGGTGCGATACTTTTTGTCCTGACGTTTATAAATCCGCTTCGCCTGTTACCCGCGCCGGCTGATTTTTATACTACCTATTTAATGCCCCCCGCCCCCGTTTACACGATCCGCGCTGTTCTGGCTAAAAAGCCGACGCCCGTTTTTACCGAAAAACCCGACGCGGCAACTGCCGCACTCACGCAGAAGTACAACATTTTCTCCGCCAAAGATACGCCCGTTGGCAAAAACTACAAGCGCGTTATTCTGATTGCAAGCGAATCGCTTTCCAATAAATATATGAACCACTTTAATAAAAACATCCCGCCGCAGGCCAGCGCGCCTTTGGATAATTTGTTTGAAAATTACCCCTCCGCCTCATTAAAGCACGTCTCGCTTTCCACTTTATACGGACTGACGGTTATTTTTACATCGCACCCGTTTGCGCTGTTATCGTTTAACAACAACTATCCGATTTCATTTGTAAAAGAACTGAAAAAAAACGGGTTCCATACGGCCTTTTTGCGTGGCGCCAACGAAACGTATATGGACGAAAACATTTTATTTCAGCAAGCCGGTTTTGAAAAAGTGATCGGCGCAACGTATTTCCAAACGCGGGATGATTATAAAAAATTTCTGAATTGGTGGGGTCTTTTAGACCGCAAACTATTCGCCTATGCGGTGGAATATTTACAGGAGAACAAAGATAAACCCGTTTTTCTGACCGTGCTGACTTTGGATTCCCACGTCCCTTTAGGGCGGCTTGATTATTTGGACGAAACATACGAAGAAATTGACCACAAGTTTTACAAAACGCCCACCTTGCCGCGTGCGTTTGCGCGTTTTGGGCAAGATGTACAACTGTTTTTGGAAAATTTGGAAAAACAAGGTTTATTTGACGACGAAACGCTGATTTTGATTATGCCCGACCACCCGTCTTACTCCAACACGCCGACGAACGCACTTTTTAAACCGTTTAACGCGGAGTTTGATAACTTGCCGTTCATCATGGTTACAAAAACAAAAATTACCGCGTCCGTCGCAAACAGTCCGCTGGCTTCGCAGTTGGATATTGCGCCAACGGTACTTGATTTACTGAATATTCCCCAACCGAATGGGTTCTTCGGGCATAGTTTGTTTGATACAAACGCCCGACGTAGCGTGTTTGATATTAAGGAAGATTATGCCGTCATTACCACCGAAGAAGGCAAACAGGTAATTCCGCTTAACTCCCGCAAACAGGAAGATAAACCACTACTTGATCTTATGCGTACCTTTATTGTACCCGCTGATGCGCCCGCGCCTGCGGATTGAAAAGCCATTATCTTCCAGCAGTCCCCTGTGCGCAGTTCCCCAAACAACTGAAAAAGCCGTTAATTCCAGTCGTCCCCTACTTCGCGGTAATATAGATGAGAAGATGATTTTTCAAAACCGATTTTAGTTCGCGGGATTTAGGCGGGCGCAAAGGCGTAGTGGAAATTACGTCAAGTCCGCGAGACCGCGAAATAAACAGGTTTTGGAAAATTGTATCGCATGACCCCGTAAACGCGCAGGCAAAGTTTATTTGCCAAGCGTGCGGGCTTACCCAAATAACTGAAAAAGCCGTTATCTTCTATTTTCCGACAACAAATGCCGTCAAATATGCTAAAATAATAGTGTATTTTAATACTCTTATTGGAGGATTTTTATATGGAAAATGCTGCACAAGGCGGCACTACCCTTATGTGGTTGATGCTGGCTGCTTTTGTGGTTTTTATATTCATTTCTACGAAGAGCCAAAAAAAGCAGGAGCAGGAACGGAGAAATAAAGTAGAAGCCCTGAAAAAAGGCGACCAAGTCGTTATTCCCAACGGGATTATCGGCACGGTTGCCGGATTTAAGGACAACGCTATTGAAGTAAAAGTAGCGGAAGGAATTAAACTCACCGTTCTGAAAACAGCCATTGTAGGATTTGTAAATGAAAAACAACCCGCTGCCAACGAAGGAGGCGCAAAGTAATGTCTAACAAATTAGTAGTAAAGGGGTGTTTGATTATTGCCATTTTGCTGGGGTCTATTGCTTTAATTTACCCTAACTATAAATGGTATTCCAAACCACTGGCCGAACGTGAAAAATTAGATTCAATCGGTGCACGCCCCAAACGTATGCTCAACTTGGGTTTGGATTTAAGAGGAGGATCCAGCATCCTCTTGGAATTAGATATATCCAAACTTCAGTCCAATGAGCCGCTCAATGATGCCATGTCCCGCGCGATAGAAATTATCCGCAACCGCATTGACCAATACGGCCTTGCCGAAACACAAATTACCCGTCAGGGTGATAAGTGGATTATGGTACAGCTGCCCGGTGTATCCAACCCGCAACGCGCCGAAGAACTGATCGGCAAAACCGCTATGTTGGAATTCCGCATTGTGAAGGACGACACTTCCATCGCCCAAGAAGCGATTGAAAAATTGGAAGGAAGTGATCATCCGTTTGACGAAGAAGGCAACTTACAACCTGAAATTGCCGCTCTCGTACCGGAAGGATACCAACTTATGCGTTCCAAAGAAAACGGCTACATGTTAGTAAGCGATACCGCTTCCGTAACCGGTGCCGATTTGGAAAACGCCCGCGTGATTATGATGGGCGAAAACGGATATTCCGAAGTAGCGTTTACCTTTAGCGCAGACGGTAGCAAAAAATTCGGACAATTAACCGGTGCCAATTTACAAAAACGGCTTGCTATCGTGTTAGATAATACGATTCAGTCCGCTCCCGTTATTCGCGCTCGCATTACGCGCGAAGGGACGATCTCCGGCCATTTCACACCGGAACAGGCACGCAATTTGGCAATCGTTTTGAAAGCCGGCGCGTTGCCCGCCCCCGTGCACATTATTGAAAAGAAAACCATCGGGCCGACCTTGGGTGAAGACTCCATTAAATCGGGTCTTTCCGCCTCGGCGATTGCGTTTGTTCTTATCCTGGTGTTTATGGCGGTTTACTACAAAGCGGCGGGTATCATTTCCGATATCGCCTTGCTATTAAACTTTGTCTTTACCGTTGCCATTATGAGTTATTTTTCTGCCACGCTTACCTTACCGGGTATCGCGGGTATGATTCTATCACTCGCTATGGCTATTGACGCCAACGTGCTTATTATTGAACGTATGCGCGAAGAAAAACTTCTGGGTAAACCCGTCTATGAAATTATTTCATTAGGGTACGACAAAGCATGGTCCGCCATTTTTGACTCCAACATCACCACCATTATCGTCGGTGCGTGTTTGTTACAATTCGGTACCGGCCCCGTCAAAGGGTTCGCCGTTACGTTGATTATCGGGTTACTGGTCAGTTTGTTTACCGCCGTGTTTGTCACGCGCGTGATTTACGAACTTATTTTAACCTCTAACACCAAGGAGATCAGTTTATGATGTTCAGATTACTTCCTAAAACAAATATTGATTTCCTGAAATACAGAAAAGTATATTATACGCTTTTCGCGTTACTGATCGTGGGCGGTATAATCTGCTTTGCTACGAAGGGATTTAATATGGGTATTGATTTTACCGGCGGTACCATGGTACAGGTAAAATTTGAAAAACCCGTAGATATGGGGCAACTGCGCAACGCACTTGCCGCCACCGGTGCCAATTCGGAAATCCAATCGTTTGGGGACGGTTCCTTTGCGGTTAGCGAAAAAAGCACTTCCGAAGAAGTGGGCGTCGTACAACAACGCATTGAAGACGCGTTAAACACCATTAACGTGCCTTACACGGTATTACAAACCAACTCCGTAGGCCCGGCCGTCGGTTCGGATATGACTGACCGCGCGGGGTGGTCTATCGCGTTGTCGTTTGTGTTTATTATTGTGTATGTAGCGTTCCGCTTCGGGAATATTTTGTGGGGATTTTCGGGCATTGTGGCCTTGTTCCACGATTTATTCTTAATGGCGGTAGCGTTCTCTTTCACCCAGCGCGAAATTGACCTCGTCGTTGTGGCGGCGTTTCTAACGGTAGCCGGTTTCTCCATCAACGATACGATCGTCATTTTTGACCGCATGCGCGAGAACAGACGTCTTCATCCGAAAATCACGTATCGGGAACTGATTAACCTGTCCATCAACGAGACGCTTTCCCGTACGATTATTACAACCTTAACGGTATTATTTGCGTTATTTGTGTTGTATTTCTTCGGCGGAGAAGTAATCAATTCGTTTGCGTTTGCGATGCTTATCGGTTGTATCTCGGGTGTGTACAGTACGATTGCACTCACCACGCCCTTGGTGTTTACGTTAAGCCACGGCGAATATAGCGACGGTACGGTGAACAATACGCCGAAACCGGCCGCACGCCAAGCGACGCAAAGCGTAACCCATGAAGCACAAAATCAACCTGCGAAACAAGTTGTAAAAAGACGCAGACGCCGCAAATAAACTTTGACGGAGCCGTTTTTATAACGGCTCCGTTACTTGTTTTACGTAACTGTCTTTGCGGGCCGTTACGCAAACCAAGTGACCGGTATTTAAAAGATGCGCAAAATCAAACGCTTTAAAATTTCTTCCCGTTCACGCGAAATCTTAAACAAACTGCTTCGCGAAGTACCCCTTCTGCGCCGGAGCGGATTTCAAACACAACCGGAAGTTTCCGCGTTTATTTCCGACATTTTTAAATTGTTAGATCCGGGCGTTGTGTATGAATTTAACCAAGACGCTCATTGGGAGTTAGACGCGCAAAGTATTGTTCATAAAGAAATGTTCAGCGCGTGTGCGGTAACACTCGGCAAAAAAGCGGATGATTTTTTGGAAAATATCCCCAACGAGGATAAAAAGAACGCCGCACTTACCGTGTTACTGGAATTTTTAAAAACGGCTGTGTTGTTTGTGGCGGACTTAATCCGCGAACAAGCCGAAAAAGAAGAATTTGAAACGTTGGATTTACAGTTTGTCTATCTGCCGTCTTTTATGTCGGCGGGTGCGCCTAAAATGCTGCGCGAAGCCTTGCGGCTGGAACCGTCCGTTTCCGCAAAAGCGTTACCCGTGATTTTGGAAAAATTACAAGCGGACAAAATAGATGTTTCGCTGACGGAAGAACAGACATTATCCCCCCGCTTAACGGCGGTATTTTTAGTGCCTTGGCAAAAGGCCCGCAAAAAAGGAAAAAAGTAATGGCACACACTGCTGAAAAAAAACCGTTTTCACTTAAACATACCATCGGCTCTACATTGGCGTTGTGGTACACCTTATTTTTAGGTTGGACGACCCGCGTTTATTGGTTCAAAACAAAAGAAGCCGAGGAGCTGGAAAAGAGCGACAAGGGGCTTATTTATGCGATTTGGCATAATCAACAACTCTTTTTGTTATACCCCTACCGCCACCAAAAAATTGCCTCTCTCATCAGCAAATCAAGCGACGGAGAATATATCGCACGTTGTTTGCCGTATTTTGGGATGCGCGCTATCCGCGGTTCTACTTCCCGCGGGGGTACACGAGCGTTAATTTCCTTGTTAAAAGCCGCACGCGAAGGTTACCGCCCTATGCTCACGCCGGACGGTCCGCGCGGACCTATTTATACCGTCCAACCCGGTATTTTATTTTTAGCCAAAAAGACCGGTTTTCCGATTATTCCCGTTGGAACTGCGTTAAGTCACAAAATAAAAGTGGGCTCGTGGGACCGTATGCGTGTACCGTTACCGTTTGGTAAAACCGCATTTACATACGGAAAAATGATTTGGGTAAAGAGTGATGGAGATATGGAACGCGCCGCAAAAGAATTACAGGAACAGTTAAATTGGACCAGCGAACAAAGCGAGATGTTTATTAACAAAAAACACTTTGACCCTACCAAAGGATAAAAACCGATTTGACCGTAAAAAACTCCCCGTTCTATGGGGAGTTTTTAATATCTAGAAAAATCCTTCTCGTTCTAACTCCAATCCGGAAATATCTTTATGAACATTTGTGTAACCGCGTCTCCAAGTCTTTCCGTTTGTCTTTACGGAATTTAACATATACAGGGGCTTTTTGCTTTTTTCATCCACCTCAACAGCAAATATATGCCAATAGTTGCTGGTTTCATTGGCCACCCCCATTGCGTGTACGCATTGACCCTTACTGTTACAATGTCCGTTCTCTTTTACAAGATGATTAAACGACGCAAATTTTTCTCCAAAAACAGGGATTAAATCCTTCTCGGACGTTCCGCCCGCAAGACGGTACTTATCTACTGTTTTCTCCAACGTTCGGACGAGTTGTATCATTTCTTTTACATGCGCTTTCAGCACGGTTCTTTGATGACGACGTACGGAAACGACGACCAAACTACCAATAATTAAAACCACCACAAATATTTTCAGCAGTGTAAATTTTGATTTTTGTTGATGTTTCATAATCTCTCTTTTTACGTTGGATATAACCTACAAGAAAAGTATAGCAAAAAATTTGAGTATATATTCTGAACTTGCTTCAGAATTCCGTCGTTATTAAAACAAGTGTCATCCCCAAAGGTTTTTGTCGGGGATGACATTTTTTATAACACAAAGCCGATAGACTACCTATCAAACACAGCAAGGTGTTTACAAACACTAACGACGTTTTTTGGCGGCCTTTTTAGCGGTTTTTACCGCTTTTTTTGTAACGGCGGGACGGATATTCTTCTTTTTTGAAGAACCCCCCTTTTTGATAGCCGCTTTTTTAACGGCTGTTTTTTTAGTAACGTTTTTTTTGACAGAGGTCTTTTTGCTCTCTTTTTTCTTGGTGTTTTTCTTCGTTGACAAATTCGCCTCAAATTCCTTCCAACCTTCTAACGCAAGCGGCAATACTTCGTCCATGTGTTTTACGGGGATCAGCGTTAATTCTTTGCGTACCCGTTCCGGAATTTCGGACACATCCTTTGCGTTCGTATGTGGATAGAGAATCGTTTTGACCCCCTCGCGGTAGGCGGCTAAAAACTTCTCTTTAATCCCGCCGACAGGCAACACACGCCCCGTAATGGTTACTTCGCCCGTCATGGCAAGTTTTTTCTTTACGGGAAGTCCCGTCAGCAAACTGGTAATGGCCGTTGTAATCACACTACCGGCAGACGGTCCGTCTTTCGGTACGGCCCCTTCGGGAAAGTGGATATGGAAATCCGTTTTGTCAAAATCCACGTCCTTACCGTAACCGCGGCTACGGGCGTACGTGAGCGCGGCGCGGACGGATTCCTTCATCACGTTTCCGAGCATACCCGTCAAAATCAGCGTGCCTTTTCCGGCAAGTTTCGTGGCCTCAATGGAAAGGGTTTCTCCCCCCACGCTTGTCCACGCAAGTCCGGTGGCAATCCCAACGCCGTTTTCTTCCGTCGCGAAGTTGGAATATTTCGCAACGCCCAAGAAATCGTGTAGATTCTCTTTCGTTACCTCTACTTTTTTGGCACCTTCCAAGATTTTTTTGGCGGCCTTACGACAAATAGATCCTATTTCCCGTTCCAAATTACGCACACCTGCTTCGCGCACATAATCGCGCATCAAAAGGGCTACGGCGTCGTGCGCAATTGTCAGCTGGCCTTCTTTTAAGCCGTGTAACTTCATCTGGCGGGGCAATAAATATTTATCTACAATATCGTGTTTTTCATATTCCGTGTAACCGTCAAAATCAATAATTTCCAGACGGTCACGCAAAGTCGTCGGAATACCGGAAAGGGAATTGGCCGTCGTAATAAACATCACTTTTGAAACATCAAACGGCACATCCATAAAGTGGTCGGTAAATTCCTTATTTTGCTCGGGGTCCAACAATTCAAGTAACGCCGCCGCCGGATCACCGCGCCAATCGGAACCCATTTTATCAATTTCATCTAACAGGAAAACAGGATTTAACGATTTGGCCTTGCTGATTCCCTGAATAATCCGTCCGGGCATAGAGCCGATATAGGTACGGCGGTGTCCGCGGATTTCGCTTTCGTCGCGCACACCACCCAGTGACATACGCACAAATTTCCGTCCGATCGCCCGCGCAATAGATTTGGCTAAAGATGTTTTTCCCACACCCGGCGCCCCGGCAAAACAAAGCACCGGCCCGCGCAACGAATTTGTCAATTTGCTGACGGCTAAATATTCCAAAATGCGCTCTTTGGGTTTTTCCAAACCAAAGTGATCTTCGTCCAACACGGCACGCGCTTTTTTAAGGTCCAAAATATCTTCTGTCGTTTTATTCCACGGCATATTGAGCAGCCAATCCAAATACGTACGCGATACGGTCGCTTCCGGCGAGAAAGGCGCCATTTTGGCAAGGCGGTCAATCTCTTTGGCGGCTTCTTCGGCAGCATGCTTGGGCAGTCCGTTCTTTTTAATTTTGGCGCGCATATCGTCCAATTCTTTTTGGAAATCGTCCTTTTGGCGCAACTCTTTTTGAATAGCTTTCATCTGCTCATTGAGATAATATTCTTTTTGGTTTTTCTCAATTTGCGCACGCACTTTGGAGTGTATTTTTTCTTCCAAGCCCAAAATTTCCACTTCCGAAGTAATCAGTTTTAAGATTTTTTCCAAACGGTCTTTGATGTGTACCGCTTCTAAAATTTCCTGCCGTTGTGCGGTTTTTACCATCATGTTTGACGCAATCGTATCGGCTAGTTTAGACGCGTCGCTAATTTGCCGCAAGAACGACACTCCTTCTACGGCAATCCGATGCGATACGCGCGCATAGTGGTCAAATTCGTCAAGCACTTTACGCATAAGCGCTTCCACAACGGGGGATTTGTCATCTTCTTCTTCAATATAATCGACTTCGGCAAACCACGCATTTTCCGCCGTATTAACCGTTAAATTACGCACGCGGGCGCGGGCTAAACCCTGTAAAAAAATTTTAAGTGAGCCATCCGGCATTTTTAAGTTTTGCGTAATGCGGGTAATCACACCGAAATGGTAAATATCATCCGCTTTCGGCTCGTCCTGATCGGCATCTTTTTGGGATAACGCAAGCAAATACTTCCCCGGCGTGTTAAGCGCAAGTTCCACCGCCGCAATAGATTTGTCACGGTCCACCGATAATGGCAAACTCATCCCCGGAAACATTACTACGTCCCGTATAGCTACGGCCGGCACAACCGTCGGCAACGAAAGCGTCATTTTATTTATTTCTTCCATAAACTACCCCCGTTAACAGGCAAAAAATCTTCGGCATAATACCTTACTTATTTATTGTAACAAATTTCTTCAAAATTAGCAATCTTTTTATCAACTTGCTAGTTTTAAGCCAAACGAACGCCCCTGTAAAAAGGGGCGTTTAATCAAAGAGTTACTTTAAGCGAAAGTCGGTTTTAGATAGACCGAATTTCAAAACCGCTACTTCACGCCATTACTTCCAAAACAAAGAATTATACAGTATGTTTTGAAATTTGCGGCTAGGTAAAACCGTAAGTTGAACGCCGCGTACGGTTCTAGCCGCGGCGCTATGCGCCGCAAGTACGCAAGCGAAAGTCGGTTTTAGATAGGCCAAATTTCAAAACCGCTACTTCACGCCACTATTTCTTCAGTTGGAGGACTTCGTCAATAAGTCCGTATTTCTTGGCCTCTTCGGCGGACATATAATAGTTACGTTCGCTGTCGCGGCGGATTTTTTCTTTATCCTGCCCCGTATGTTTGGCCAAAATATCCAAGAGATGTTCTTTATTGTCGCGTAATTCTTTGGCTTCAATTTCAATATCCGTCACTTGGCCGGAAATTCCCCCGCCCCAAATAAGCGGCTGGTGAATCATAATGCGCGCATGCGGCAAAGCGTAACGTTTGCCTTTGGAACCGGCCGCCAACAAAACGGCGCCGAAACTCATGGCCTGGCCCATACAAATCGTCGTAATGGGGGCTTTGATAAACTGCATGGTATCATAAATAGCAAGCCCTGCCGTTACCATACCACCGGGCGAGTTAATGTAGAGATTGATTTCGCGTCCCGGATCGTCCGCGTCCAAATAGAGCAACTGCGCGATAATCATATTGGCGCTGGCGGTATCCACTTCGCCTTCGCGCCCGCCCACAAAGATGATACGATCCTTTAACAGGCGGGAGAAAATATCGTAACCAACATTTTTTTCCATAATTGTAGGTATAATCATACATATATTGTACACAAAAACAGTGTACTTTAGGAAAATTTATCTTCAAAGTAGGCCTTTTGGCCTAACGGCAAATAGGTCTAAATTCCCTTGCGCGGATGCCCATATATCTAATACAGTATAGATAAGGAGAACTTATGAAATACATAAAAACACTTTTACTTTCCGTTCTTTTCTTCGGCGTTACCGCGCCCTCATTTGCTGTCAGTCCCTTTGTAAAAGCCGCAGAAGAAGTATTACAGGAACAACCGCAAACGACCGATATCCTTGCCTCCCAAACGTACCTGGCGTTTCAATATTCAACCGAAAAATTTACATCCGACCTCAATGCCTCTATGTTGACCGATGAGGAAAAGATTATCTTTAGCACACTATGCGACGAAAACTTTGTCAATTCGTTAAAAAAGATGAGCGAAGATATTCAGAATTTTGTTCAAGGAAAAGATAAAGAAACACGCGAAAAAGGGTTTGCGGCCCTTCGGGAAAATAAGTATATCAAAGAAATGCTTCCGCTATTTGCCAACAATCAAAAAAGAATTACCGAATATGATAAAGATTTATTTGATACGATGATCATACGGTATGTTCTTACTGTCGCCGCTTTTCAAGGAAAGGTACTTGAGGCAATAGAAGGGTATGAGGACGAGCCGGAGGGTACCGCCATCTAATCCGATTCTTCCGAAAATTTATATCCCCGCACAAGCGCGGGGATTTTTATTTACAGCCATTACGCACAAAAGATAAAATATAAAAAAACAGAAAGGAAACCGCTTATGACAGAACGCACCGCACAAGAGAAAAAACAAATCCAAGACATTTTAAAACAAATGGAAGCAAACAATATCCAAATTTTAAAATTGTGGTTTGTGGATATTTTAGGCAAATTAAAATCTATTTCCGTATCGTACCGCGAATTTGAATATGCCATGACGGAAGGCATGGGGTTGGACGGATCCTCCGTGGAAGGATTTGCGCGCATTTACGAATCGGACCTTGTGGCGTTGCCGGATTTGTCCACTTTCCAAATGTTCCCGCCGGATTTGACCGGTGCGCCGATTGCCCGCTTTTTCTGTGATATAAAAACAACTACGGGCGAACAATTTAAAGGCGACCCGCGCTACATTTTAAAACGTAATTTGGAAGAAATGAAAAAGGCCGGATTTGACCAATTCATGGTAGGTCCGGAGTTGGAATATTTTTATTTTAAAGACGATAAACATCCCGAAATGTTGGACAGCGCCGGCTACTTTGATACAATTCCGTTAGATAAATCCTACGCTATTCGCCGACAGACGATGCAGATGTTGGAAAAGTTAGGCATCCGCGTGGAATATTCCCACCACGAAGTTGCGCCGTCCCAGCACGAAATTGATTTGCGTTATGATGAAGCCATGAAAATGGCCGATCAGGTAATTACCTACCGCACCGTTGTAAAACAAGTAGCTGCGGCCAACGGCGTCTATGCTACATTTATGCCCAAGCCGATTGCCAAAATCAACGGAAGCGGCATGCACGTACACCAATCGCTTTTTACAAACGGCACCAATGCCTTTTTTGACGGGGACGACCCGCTTTATCTGTCCGAAACCGCCCGCCACTATATCGCCGGGATTTTGGCACATGTCAAAGAGATTTGTTCGGTAACGAACCAATGGGTTAATTCTTACAAACGTTTAGTGCCCGGCTATGAGGCCCCGGCCTATATCGCATGGGGACGCAAAAACCGCAGCACGCTGGTGCGCATCCCGCAAGTAAAAGCCGGAAAGCCCAACGCCACGCGCATTGAGTGCCGATTCCCCGATCCGGCCTGTAACCCGTATTTAACATTTGCGGTAATGCTCGGCGCGGGGTTAGAAGGGATTAAAAACAAATTACAAATTCCGCCGATTACCGAAGAAAATATTTTCCGCATGACCAAGGAAGAACGCCAAGCGCGCCATATTGACACCTTGCCCGCGTATTTATATGAGGCCATCAATTACACAAGAAATTCCGAACTTGTTAAACGGATTTTAGGCGAACACACGTTTGAAAAATTTATCGCCAATAAAGACATTGAGTGGGATTCGTACCGTACGCACGTTTCCAGCTATGAAATAGAGCGGTACCTTTCCACGCTGTAATTTCGGACATAACCGCATAAAAAACCCCGCCAAAGCGGGGTTTTTTATCTTATTGTTTCATCCATTTCCAAAACGCATCTTCAAAATTAGCTGTCGTACTGTAATGATACGAACGCGACAATGCTTTTTCCGTGGAATAGGGCCGATATACCACTTTCCCTTTTTTATCCTTTACCAAGAAACCTGTACTCGGATTCCGCACGGCTTCGCCTTCGGCCATCAAGCGCGTGAACTGTTCAAACTGCATACGGTTGGAAGGAGAAGATCCCCCCGCCGGATTTAGCAGAAAACGAACCATCAAATAGGCCTGAAGATACCACTGTTGTGTTTTTTCTTTTCCTTCTGCCGTCTCTAAAGAACCTTCCCGCATGAAATCTTCAAACGGAGTCAATACGACGGGCGCTCCGCGCCGGCCTGCCCCGTTGCGCGCACCCATACCGTTACTGCGGCGGGATTTAAAAGAAGAACCGAACATAGAACGCGAAGAAAAGGAAGTGGGCTCTTGGCTTTGGTCGCGTTGTAAATTAAGCGTTTGATAATCGTGGTTCCACGGGCCGCCCCGTGAACCGCTATACGCCTGATCTTCCACCAAAACGGCAAGACCTTCGTCCAACCAAGTAGGCGTCATGATCTTTCCCGTATGGTGCTTATCAAAAAAGTTTTGGGTGAAAATATGCGTCAGTTCGTGGGTAAAAACTTCTTTTAACTCCTTCGCCTTACCCGGCTCGTTATAAATAACGATTTCCCCCCGCGTCGGGTACGCAAGCGCACGCGTCCACGCTTTGGCTTCCGGCTCAAATTTTAAATAGGAATTGTGGTCCTGATACACAAACACACGCACGCGGCCGGAAAGCATCCACGGAATAAACCGTCTAAGCGTCTCATACGCCCCTTCTACCATAAGGGACATATTCCCCGCACCGACACCACTTGTTTTTTGCGTATAAATATCAAAATGGGTACTTTTGGAAAACACCCACTCCACTCCGGGGCGGAAGGCATTTGGATTAAACTTTTTGTTGGGTGTAGGGACGGTAGCCGGCTTATTTTTAGCGGCAGGCGGCGGAATCGTACGCCCCGAATTGGACGCTTCTTCCTTAGATTTTTCCAACATCCGCACCGCATATTCCAACTCCGCATCCGCGGCGGCCTCTTTTTCCGATTCTGCTTCTTCGTCGGACGCCCTCATTCCTTCGGGCAAGAGTCCGTTATGTTTTTCTATATTTTTTTCCAATTCCGTCGGCTCTGATTTTTTAGGCGGAAGGGCCACCTGTTCCGCAGGAACGGCGGCAGGCGTACTTGACTCCGTTTTGGCGCGCATTTCTTTGGCAGCGGAAATCCGCTGTATGACAGACGGAGAAAGCGTTTTGACTTCCGACACAGCCGCTACCTGCCCGCCGGAGGTACTTTGTTCCGGCACAGTTGTCTGAACGTTTTGTGCTTGTGTATTTTGTAGTGTTGGTATATTTTGTACCGCCGGGGCCTTTGAAGTAGCGGACGGTTCCTGTACAACAGGAGAAACGGTGGCAGTTTTTTGGGTTACTGCCGGAGTAGCGGCCTTTTGTGTAGAGGACGGCCGTTTAGCCGCAGATGTCTCCGAAGATGCCTGCTTACCGGCAGGAGGTTGCATCTGTATGGGAACAGGTGTATTTGTTGTAGAGGTCGGCGCACCAACGGAAATTTCGTATTTTTTGTTGGCTTGGCGGAATAACTCCAAACTATCGGAAGGCGGGGCCTCTAAAATCACCCCATCATCCTGAAACCCGGTGTACAACTGTTCCTGTTGAGCATAGGACGGAAACGCCGCTAAAAACAACCCAACAGCCACACAAAATCTACGCATAAAAACTCCTATAAGTTTTGTGCGTCAGAAATAGTATAAGTAATCTTACAACCGGCCTCTGTTCCCGAGTCTTCAATTCTAGCCGTCACATTATAATTGGCACCATTTAAACTGGTCTGTCTACAATGAAATTCCCTTTGCTGAAACATGTCCTCTTCCGGACATTTCTCCCTTGGCAATGTACTATTACAGTACATAATACATTGCTCAATGTCCCGCGCGAAGGTTTCCGGTGACTTAACCATCCAAAACGCATTTACTTCAGTCGCACACGATTCTATCAACATCTGTGCCGAAATCTGTCGGCGTACTGTGCGAGAAGTTTTCGCATGGGAAATAGATACCCGCAACAGCAACGTCGCTATCCCAGCTAACACCGCTGTGACTAATAAGACTTGTAATAAAGCCGCACCTTTTTTAGATAAAAGCATATATATTCTCCCTAACTTGCCACATTTTCGCGGTGTACGCCACCGGGCAAAATGAAAATTTCTTCCACCGCCTCATTTACAATCGGACTGTTTCCCGGAAGTTCCACAATAAACCGAAACCGCAACACACCCGACTCATGAGCAAAGGAGGAAGAGGAATCTTCATTTACCTTTCCGTTTGAAGTATCCAACGCATAAACGGACGGGCTCCAAAATGAACCGCTTCCAATGTATTTAACATTTTCCAAAATGGTTTCCGCCTTTCCTGTCGTACAGGCATCGCTAGATGTCGGTTTTACGGAAGATATACGACGGATAATTTTTCCACCGGCAGTAGCCCCATCAGGGACCGACGAAATACTTCCCTTTACAAAACAGTATGATACATACCCACTTTGGGAACGCTGTAACAAATCGGATTCCTTTAGAATATCTTTTCCTTCAGCATCCTTATTTAGCGCCAACACCAACAAACGCGTCGGAGTTGAATCGGAAATAGCCACATTTCCGCGCACATACAAAACGCGGGACGTATTACGTATGTCTTCGCGCATTTGACGCAATGCAGACGTCATGTAACCGCGCAACATGGACCGGCTACTACCTATATGCGATTCGCGTGAAGCCGCCGTCGTCAAAGCAGCAAGCGCCACACCAATCACGCCCACGATCGTTACTGCAAGTAAAACTTCCGTTAAAGTAAATCCTTTGTTATTTTTCATAAAGAATACCCATTACATGTAATATTAAAATCAATTCTTTTCACAAAATTAATATTAACGCCATCCGTCGGTTTATAATAAGGCCCATTCATATCGTCATCCCATCCGCCTCTACCATTATAATCCTCTTCAAAGTCGTCCGGCCACTCCATGGCTGTGGCTACGTTAATAAACTCATCTGAACCATCCGTATGAACGGTATAGGTAAAGGAAGAATTTTCCTTATCACACAGCACTGGTAACAATTTTTTTAAGTTAGTGCCGTTGTGGAGTCCGGACGAAAACGGAGTCGTTCCGAAATAAGACTTTAAATTCTTAACAAGCGGCTCTTCTGAAACACTTGGATTAAGATTGCTTCCATCCATTGCCAATTCAGCAGCATAGATCTGTAATAAATTGTTTGCACGTTCTACGGCAAACAACATCTCTTCTTGTACAGTCGGCTGAGGGGCTTGCCGCGAAACGGATAACAAAACACCAAACGTTCCGACGGATACCACCGCTAGCAACAACAACGCAATCAATCCTTCTAATAACGTAACACCTTTTTTATTAGTTAATAAATATTTCATAAACACTCCTATTCTTCATGCCAAATCATTTTATTATCAACATTAAAATACTTATTTTCGTACTTCCCTGCCTCTGCAAGTCCTTTTATCCGCACGTACAAGCCGGACTTTCCCCCGCAATTGGAGCTGGAACCGTTCGGATTACAAACATAAAACTCGTACGGGACACCAGCAAAATCTTTCGGCGTCAAAAATCCGCAAGCGAATAAATTGGAAATGGGCTTTGAAGCCGACGGGGTAGAAGACGGAGGCACGCCGGAAGCCGTTACATCATCACAAGAGGACGAAAACCAAACACTCTGGCTGTTCAATCCGTCAAAGTGAGACTGTTCTATTTTATACCCCTTACTTATTTGGTAATAAAAACGAATAGCTTCTGCTAATTTCATCGCGGCGGCCCGCGCTTGGTTATTGCGCATCTCGTGGCGTGCGGACCGGTAAACCGGTACCGCAAACGAGGTAACCAACGCTACCAACATCAGAACGGCTAATACTTCCATTAATGTAAAACCTTTCTTCATAAAATCCCCTATAACCCGGTGCCGGTTTCCTTTTCACCGCGCGCCGATACACAAAATAGATACTTATCTTCTCCGGAGTAACGCTCCATTTTACTGCCTGTTCCCGTCATACAAGCCAAATATCTTTCCGACGGTTTCGCGGTCGCCGCATTTTTACACAATCCCGCCGTATAGGTTCCGCACACTTCAATACTCACGTAGCTATCCGACCATTGACGATTATCCAAATAACCGCATTTTATTAACATATCAGGCCAAATAGTATCCTCCGGCCCCAAATTACACGTCCCAACCCCATCTAACACCTTCAAATAATGGCTCTCCGCTGTCCCCAAAAATTTATACTTGGGATAATCAGCATTAAAACGCTGCACAGCCGCCGCCACCGCACGCGTGCGGGACTTTCCGCCCTCAATACGGCTTCTCATCATGCTGTTTTTATAGGCATTTGTGGCTAACACGGCCATAGATGCCATAATAGCCGCCGCAATCAACAATTCAACAAGTGTAAATCCTTTCTTTCCCATAACATTATACCTTATCCTAAGTATTGATAAAAAATCCTAAAAATACAAGTATTTTACGAAGAAAAATTCTCCGTTGTTCCGTCGGTATAAAATACGGCCTTTGCGTAGGATCCGGTACCTCTCATACAAGCCACCACCGAAGCATCATTGATACAACATTTACTGCTAGACGCGACCCCGTCCGGACACACATAAAACTGATATCCGTTATAGTATTCCTTACCGTCATACGGCAACTCCGCCATATATTCCCGTGCCACTAACGCATATCCTAATTTCGTATTATTCTCGTTTCCAAGCTCCTCTAAATTACCCGCAGCTTGTACGGTTCGATAAGTAGAATTTCTACTTACCGTATCCCCACCGTTCCAAGCGCCCGTTACCTGAACAGGGGCATTAGTAACGGGAAAAGAATAACTTAATCCTTCCATTCTCATATCCGCACGCAATGCCTGAACACCCGTACCGATTTGGATAAGCACCCCTAACGCGTTATTGAACTTGGCTTTTTCCTGTGTTTTTTTATAGGCCGGCACCGCAAATGCGGTAACGGACACAATAATTACCACTACTACTAACACTTCCACTAATGTAAACCCTTTTTTATACATAAATCCTCCTCATCCTCCGCCGATTTGAGACAGTTTGAAAATCGGTAAGAAAATAGATGCTACGATAATACCAATTAACGCACCGACACCGCAGATTAAAATTGGGTCGATGACTGCGCTGAAACGGGCGATAAATTGTGCCACGTTATCAGCATAGAATTTCGCCAACGTTCCGATAATACCCGGCAACTTACCGGATTCTTCACCCATACGCATCATTTCCGTCATTAACCCCGGAAACACGTTTGTATCGGCAAAAGCATCTGAAATAGCCCGTCCTGCGGCTACTTCAGAACGAACCTGTTTCAAGGCGTTCTGAATAATTACGTTTCCTTCAAATGATTCTTCCAATACACCGATAGCGTTCAAAATCGTTACACCGCTGCGAAGCAAGGTAGATAGCGTGGAAAGCATCCGATCGTAATACATGTTTTTCAAAAAGTTACCAAAAATAGGCATGGACAATAAGAAAGAGTGCCAACGTTTGCGTCCCGGAACCGTCTTAATGTAAAAACGGAAAGCCAAAAACAAAGCAATCGCAGATCCTAACATCACAAGCCAATAGTTTGTAATAAGAGCTGAAATATTCAGAACGACTATCGTAATGGTCGGCAAATCAATATTGAAATCGTGGAAGATCTGTGCAAACGTCGGAACGATACCTACCACGAAGTATACTAAAACGCCCACAGACGAAAGGAACAGAATCGCCGGATAAGTAACAGCGGTAATGATTTTTCCTTTCATGCCTTCTTGCGTTTTCGTGTAAAGGGATACCTGCATGAGCGTATCGGCTAATTGTCCGCCGACTTCCCCCGCCTGTACTAATGACAACCAAATATGACTGAACGTTTTAGGATGCTGTGAAAGTGCCTCGTGAAACGATAGACCGCTGGAAACGTCTTTGGCTACCTGTCTGAGTACAAAACCCAAACGCGGATTGGAAGCATATTCCCCCAATAACTGTACGGCGCGCACCAACGGCACACCACCGGCAATTAACGTAGATAACTGTTCGGCAAAGAACGCCAACACGTGTCCCGGAACTTTTCCGCCGTAATACTTTTTGCCACCTTTCTTGGAAAACAAACCGCCACCCATGCCCTCCCTCACTTCCAGCACGACGAAACCTTTGTTCTGTAAGGCCTGTACTAACCGGTCTGAACTGTCGGTTTCCGCACTACCGCGAAGCAGTTTTCCGTTAACATCTTTGACTGTGTATGTATATTTTGCCATAAACCCTCTTATTCGTCTGCCGTTGTAATACTCAAAATCTCATCTACGGTTGTCTGTCCGCGTACCACTTTATGCCATCCGTTGGCACGCAAGTTGAGCGAACCGGAACGGATAGCCGCCTTTTTAAGCTCCACCAAATCTTGCGTTTTATAAATAATATTACGCATTTCCTCGTTTAAGCGGTATACTTCGTAAATAGCACGCCGACCGTTAAACCCCGTACCGTAGCACTTCGGGCAACCAACCGCTTTAAAAAACGTCCACGAGTTGGAATCCGCCGGATTTAAATGTCCTTCACGCACAATACGGTCCAATATAACATCATTCGGCATGTGCGGCATCTTACAATACGGACAAAGCACGCGAATTAAACGCTGCGCAGCCACGAGTGCCAACGAGCTCGCGAGCAAAAAGGGTTCCATACCCATATCAATTAAACGCGGGACAGCACCTAATGCTTCGTTTGTGTGTAAGGTGGAAAGCACCAAGTGACCGGTCAAAGCAGCTTTTAAACATGCTTCGGCCGTTTCATTATCGCGGACCTCCCCCACCAGGATGACGTCTGGGTCCTGACGTAAGAAAGAACGAAGCCCCGCTGCGAAAGTAAGTCCGATGGCCGGCTTTACCTGTACCTGGCTGATACCGGCAAGTTTATATTCTACCGGGTCTTCCAACGTCATAAAGTTAAGTTCCGGTGTACGAATTGTGGTTAAAACAGCGTTTAACGTCGTTGATTTACCGGATCCCGTAGGCCCCGTCAGAAAGATAAGCCCGTGCGGCAGTTGCGCAGCTTCCAAGAAGGCCGCTTTTTGGGAAGGTTCAAAACCGAGTTTATCAATGTTCATATCCCCCGTACCTTTATCCAAGATACGAAGAACGAGTTTTTCCCCGAACACCGCGGGACACACAGACACACGGACTTCGATGGAACGGTTTTGATAGTGAATAGTAAAACTTCCGTCCTGCGGAAGACGTTTTTCCGCAATATCCAATTTTGACAAAATTTTAATACGGGAAATAATGGCGTTTACGGCTTCTTTGGCAGGTGCCGTACGTTCGTACAACGAACCGTCAATACGGAAACGCAAACTGACACGCTCATCAAACATTTCCAAATGAATATCACTCGTTCTTTCCGTAATGGCTTGGCGCAAAATGGCGTTTACCTGTTTAACATATTGAGAGGCATTGGGAACCGGTTTATCCAAATCAAGTACACCGTCTGTATTCAAATCGTCGTCGGTATCATCTGATTTTACCCGCGTATCTTTAGATGCATCTGCGGTCATGACCGCTTCCAAGAAGTCTTTCTTGGCGTAGAACGTGTCCATCACGCGTAACAACTGCGATTTACTTGCGATAAACGGACGAATATCCTTTCCCGCCATCATTTTAACGTTTTCAAGCAAAAATACGTTCGTCGGGTCCAACAAGGCAACAGCTAAAACATCATCTTCCAAAAACAGCGGGATGATCATATTTTCCCGCGAAAACTTCTCGGGAATAATTTCTTGTAGATTTTGCTCCCGTTCCGGTACTAAAATACCGTTTTCTTTAGAAGCGTAGGGAACGGCAAAATGTTTACCAAGCGCCATGGTTACCTGTTCTTCTGTCAGGAATCCTAAACGCACGACGGCCTCTGACAAAGACACGTCATTCTGCTTGGCATAAATTTGGGCACCTCTAACCTGAACATCAGTCAGACGCCCTTGCTCAATTAAAATCTCACTTAACTGTTTTGCCATTTCCTACTCCTCTTCTTAATCCCCGCCCCTTTCAGAGCGGGGATTTTAACACATTAGTCTGCCAAAATAGTAGGGGTAATGAAGATAACTAAGTCAGTTGTACTTTTCGTTTTTGCTTTACTGGTAAACAACCAACCCAATACCGGAATATCCCCAAGGAGCGGTACTTTACGGGTCTGGTCGGTTTCTCTGGAAGAGAGCAACCCACCGATAACTACCGTTTGCCCGTTCTTTACACGTACCAACGTAGAAACGGAACGTGTTGTCGTATCTAACGCAAAATCAAACCCGGAAGCCACTACATCAGAATAGTTCGGTTGTACATATAACGTCACATATCCTTCGCGGTTGACTTGCGGCGTAACCTCTAAGGTTAAACCAACGTTTTTACGTTCGGCTGAAGTCGTCGTCGTAGCCGTAGCACTTGTGCTACCGGTACCGGTTACAGTCTGTCCGACGGCCGCATCCGTACTTGCGGTAATTGTAGCCGTTTGGTTATTAAGCGTCACAACTTTCGGTTTACCTAAATATTTGGCTTCACCGCGGGTCAACAAACTTCTTAACACAATGTTCACGGCTGCCAAGTCTAAAACACCGGCTTTTGCTTTTTCTGCCCCGCCACTGCCACTGTCGCCGCCACCGCCACTGCCACTATCTTGACCGGCGTTAAGTTCTTCATAACTGGGAAAAATCCAATCCCAACCATGGAGTTTCAAGTGACCGGGCGTCGCCGCAAATCCGTGTAAAACGTCAGAGGTGACTGGACGTTGCGGACTTGTAATGGTCAACATGGAACCACCACTTCCGCCATATTCAAAACCCAGGTTAAGTCCGCTTGTTTTGCTGACTTCTACAATCTGCGCTTCAATTAAAATTTGCGGAGGTTTAATATCAAGTTCCGCCAAAATGTTCTCAATCGGAGGGAACACTTCCGGCACATCCGTAACAATGAGTTTGTTCGTACGAGGATCAATGGCAATTTTACCGACAGGGGACAACATGCTCCCGACAATGCCTGTAATATTGGAACCTCCGTCACCGCTTCCACCGGAAGATCCGCCAGCCGCGCCGCCTTCACTGCCGCCTCCTCCAGAAGAATCAGAAGTCCCTGCACTGCTACCTTTACCACCGCTTCCTCCCATTTGCTGTAATGAGATATAACTCAAGGTATAAATCTTGGTAATTGTATCCGGCGCATCATTGGAGCGTTTGCTTACTACATAGCTGTCACTCTTACCGATACGCTGGTAAGCCAACCCGTGTACACGCAATAATGTATCCAACGCTTCACGCACGGTCACGCGCGTCAAGGATGCGGTAACTTTTTTATTCGCGAATTCTTCGCTCATAATAAAGTTAATCTTCGCTTGGGTCGTGATACTATTCAAAAATACCGCTATCGGTACGTTAGACACACGAATAGAAACTTTACGATCCAACGGAGAAGAAGTTTCTACATCTTTATAAAGTTCAGAAGCAGAATCTTCCGTTAAGGCGATGGTATTATCGCTGGGCAATACCTGTTTGGCTTCCTGCGCCATTCCGGTACCGCTAAGCAATGTTACACTTGCCAATACTACTGCTAGACGATTCCTCATTCATCCTCCTATTTAACCTAAATGATCTTATATTTTTACATTCTTTCTAAAACGATGCCCTTTATACGAGAATATTACATAATCAGGGTTTACTTCCACAATACGCGCACCATACACACGGTTACCGACTGTATAAATCTTACTGCCGATAAATACTTCCTGTCCGATAACACCCCCTATACGTATCTTTCCGCGCACTTCACGTGTAGGATCTTTGATCCGTTCCAATTCCAGTTGTCGCAACCGCTCCGCCTCCTCACGTTTACGACGCTCTTCCGCCAACTTCCGCTGACGTTCCGCTTCTATAGCGGCTAAACGCTGTTGCTCACGGTACTGTAACAGTAAAAAATCATCCGGAGATAAAGTCGGATCCCGTTGAGAAGTCGGATTAAATGACACCCGTGCCTGTTTAGCCGGTTTCGGGGCGGTCTCCTTCACCTCTTCCCGTGCAGCTACAAATCCTTCGGTCTGTTCCATATTAGCGGTAATTTCAGCTTGGGAAACGGCTTCTTCTGTTTCCGATATTTCTGATCTAGACGGAACGGACATTTGTTCCTCGCCTTCAGTCGGTTGCTGGGCAACGGTTACCTGTTCGGCAGACGGCACTTCTGCTACGACACCCTCCTGCGAGACCTCTTGGGAATATCCAAAAGTGACTGCCCAAGTAACGGCTAACACAAGGGAAAAAGAACGCTTTTTCATTGATTGTCCTCCTTACTCCGTTGCTGTTCAACCAGTTCGTTGTAATTGGAAAATAATTTCGCACCAACCTTCTCTTTCGGGAAAATCGTATTGAATATCATACTAACCTTATTTTCACCGACGGATTCCGGAGAGGTATTTTTTACAATATCTACGGATGAAATACGCACATAATCCTTAGCATTTTCAATCATTTCCAAAAATTTACCTAATTGGATATAACTCATCGTCGCTCCTACTTTTTGTGTAGTCAACAAATAAGACGGATTGGCATCACTTTCTGCCTGACCTCCCTCCATCTGCGGCGTTACATTCGCTTCTTTATAGAACCCCAAAATATGACTCAAAAGCCATTCATTTTTTTGCTCTATATCCGGGAATTGCGGTTCTAATGAAATCAATTTATTCTTACTATCCATGTAGTCCTGTTCACTTTTCTTCTGTATGTCAATCGCGGAAATTTGCTTTCTGGCAGCGGCATTTTTCTCCTCGAATTTTCCGTTGGCATAGCGCAATACAAAAAACATCAATACAATGACAACAATCTGTTTAGCAAACAGTTTGACGGTTCCTTCCTGTAGTACGACTTGGATGTCCTCAAATCCCTTCTTCAAATTTTCCACAAATTGGTTCTTTCCCTTTCCAGCCATATTAACGCCTCCCTTACTCTCCATCATCTCCACACGTTAACGTGAACGCAGTATCTTTAGCGGCATTTCGTTCATTTCCGGAACCCGCTATCGTGGAATAACCGATATCCGCCGCACCACGGCAAATAGGGGCCAAATTTGGCATATTGGCAAAGGTCTCTTTAAATTTATTTCCAACGGCCAAATCAGCCTGCCCACCTTTCCCGGTTTTGATATTGCCTCGTATAGCAATTGTACGTACATCCTTATCAGTGGGAGGATATTTATCATTAAACGAAATGTTCGTAAACCATACACCATCCGGAACACTGTTCATGATATCCACAAGCA